>Ga0209188_1002095_pt1 | contig 15102 bp, 17 predicted proteins | sample C_130625_EF_Meta_FD_187307 | JGI IMG/M metagenome (GOLD analysis project Ga0209188, IMG submission 187307) | Freshwater microbial communities from Lake Croche, Canada to study carbon cycling - C_130625_EF_MetaG (SPAdes) (version 2) | ecosystem: Environmental > Aquatic > Freshwater > Lake...
CGGCTCGCGGGTGACGGTGGGGTAGTACAACATTTGCTGGCTCACCATCTCACCCAGCAGTTCGTGCTGAGGCAACTCTTGGGTCAGGTAGTCGTGGTAAGCCAGTTCTTTCACCTCGCGCACGCCGTGCACGATGATGACTTTCTCGAAGCGCTCGTAGGTGTCGGGGTCGCGCACGATGCTCAGATAGGGCGCCAAGCCTGTGCCGGTGCCCAAGAGATAGAGGTTTTTGCCAGGCAGCAAATAATCGATCAACAAAGTGCCCGTGGGTTTGCGTCCGACGATGATTTTGTCGCCGACTTGTATATGTTGCAGCCGCGATGTAAGCGGGCCGTCCTGTACCTTGATACTGAGAAACTCCAAGTGTTCTTCGTAATTCGGACTGACAATGCTGTAGGCGCGCAGCAAGGGTTTGCCGTCAACTTTCAGTCCGATCATGGTGAAATGGCCGTTGGAAAAGCGCAAAGCTGCATCTCGGGTGGTGGTAAAACTGAACAAGCGGTCGGTCCAATGGTGAACAGTCAGGACGGTTTCTTCTAAGAATGCACTCATGGACGGATGTATTGAAAAGTCAAAAACGAGATTTTAGGCGACACCTTGCGGTTGTGACGAGAATGCCTGACCGTATAAGCATATGCAAGAAAGAGCAGCAACATGAAAAAACAATTCAAAACCTTTGACGAAGTCAAGGCCTGTGTGGGACAAGACGTGGCAAGCAGTCCATGGTTCTCAGTGACCCAAGAACAAATCAACCTGTTTGCCCAAGCCACCAACGATCACCAATGGATACATATTGACAAAGACAAGGCTGCCGCTGGTCCATTTGGCACCACGATTGCGCACGGTTTTTTAACTCTATCTTTGTTGCCTCAATTTTTTGAATCGGCATTTTCTATCGAGCAGACCCGCATGGGCGTGAATTACGGTTTGAACAAAGTGCGTTTTACCGCGCCGGTGCCGGTGGACAGTCGCTTGCGCGGGCACATGCATTTGCTGGCGTGTGAAGCCATAGAGCCAAACGGTATCCAGATGACCTGGCAAGTCACCATCGAGCGTGACGGCAGCGATAAACCCGTGTGTGTCGCCGAGTCACTGGTACGTCACTACGCATGAGTTCAAGTGTGTGTAGGCATGGAAAAACCTTGCTGTCGCCAAGCCTCATACACCACCACTGCCACCGTGTTGGATAAATTGAGACTGCGCTGACCCGCCAGCATGGGCAATCGCAACAGTTTGTGTGTTTGAAAACTCTGACGCAAAGACACTGGCAAGCCTTTGGTTTCAGAACCGAAAATCAACCAATCATTGGCTGAAAAACAAGCCTCGTGCACGCCTGTGCTGCCGTGTGTGCTGAAGGCGAAACAATGTGCTGAGTCAGGTTGTTCTGCATGCAAAAACGCTTGCCAATCTGCATGCCTCTTGACGTTCGCGTATTCGTGGTAATCGAGTCCGGCACGACGCATGCTTTTGTCATCCATTGAAAAACCAAGCGGTTCAATCAAATGCAATCTGCATCCGGTGTTCGCAGCCAACCGAATGATATTGCCCGTATTGGGTGGAATCTCGGGTTGAAATAAAACGATGTTGAACATATTTTCTCAGGCTGATGAATCGGATTGTGCCGCTGAAATGGAATCTGCTCGGGCCAAAACCACGCAACTCACCCGAGCCACCGAGGACGACTGCAAAGCCTTGGCGCAAGTACTCAATGTACTGCCTGTGGTCATGACGTCATCGATCAACACCACATGGCGATGTTTGAGTTGCGTTGCCATCAACGGATTGACGGCTATGGAATTTTCAAGATTGCGCAATCTTTGTACCCGTTCAAGGCCAGACTGAGGCAAAGTGTGTTTTAGCTTGATCAGTGCTTGATTTAAACAGCGATCTTTTGCTACGCCCTGCGCCAGTAATTGGGCGGGGTTGAAGCCACGCTGTCTGAGTCTTTCTTTTGACACGGGTACGGGCACCACAAAATCCGCTTGTTTCAATAAAGCAGCTGCCATGGGGTGTGCCAATATCACCTCTGAAAATACCTTGGCTAGTCCTGCGTTTGCATGAAATTTGAAGTCAAGAATCAGACTTCGCCATGGCTCTTGATAAGTCACAGCACAGGCGCATGACTGCCAGACGGCAGCATGCTTCAGGCAATCCAAGCAGATCTCACTGTCGCTGGGTAAGGCACACAACCTGCACCTAGCTACATGTGTCAAATGATGTCGCAGACAAGCCTGACATAAGGTGCTAGAACTCCACGCACCACATACTCGGCACACGCTGGGCCCCATGGAAAAATGTACCCGTCTCAACGGGTTGAACTGTCCTAGCCAATCTAGGTATGCTTTGCTATTGAATGACATATTTGCAATTTAGGGACAACTCCGATCCATGTCTGTGAGCGATTCACCTGAAAAAGGCCAACTGCTGCCGCCCATGGATGCGTTGGCGGCGCACTACGCTGCACGCAAATACAGCCTGAGTGGCCAACCTTGGTTATTTGGGGAAGTTGCCAAAAGAATGGCTTGCAGGCTACCTCTGATCAAACATAAAACCCATCATTGGGTGAATTGGTCGCCCAGAACCGGCGGCTTGGCAAGCCTGCCTTTGGTGAAGGCCTATTACCCTGAGGCAAAAGTGACTGTGGTCGAACCCGACCTTCATGATTTGCACTGGACCCAAGCCTCGCTTAAGACGCCTTGGTGGAAATTTTGGCAACGTCAAGCACTGAATTTTTCCACACATGTCGAGCAACCCGCTGATATGTTGTGGAGCAATATGTTGTTACATCAGTCTGCAAATCCCATGCAATTGATGAGGATATGGAGTGAATCTTTGAATGAGCAGGGCCATGTGATGTTTTCCTGTCTTGGGCCCGACAGCCTGTGTGAATTGAGACAACTTTATGCGCAAGAACAATGGCCTGCGCCGCACCATGCGTTCACAGATATGCACGATTGGGGCGATATGTTGTTGAAATCTGGATTTACCCAGCCCATCATGGATATGGAGCGCATCACCTTGACTTACGCCAGCGCTTCTGAGTTGTTGGGCGATTTACGCACATTGGGCCGCAATTTACACCCCCAACGCTTCCCTCAACTGCGCGGCAAAGCCTGGCAGCGGCGGCTATGCGAAGCCATGACAGAAAAAATGGCGAATTCGGCGCATCCGAACAGACTGTCTTTGACGATTGAAGTCATTTACGGGCATGCTTTCAAAGCCAAACCCGCATCAAGCGCTAAAGCGGACACAGTCATCAGCCTTGAACGCATGAAAAATATGCTGAGTGGGGACATTCCACCGCCCTGATTTGTTGGGAGTTCTATTTTTCTGGCAAAAGACCATTTACGTAGGCCCTGAAAAGAATGTTGTCAGGTAATGGTCAAAATCGGGTTGCTACAATCAATGGGTTAATCGCATGAATTCTTTCAGCTGAATTTTTACAAACAAGATGAACCACATTCTCAAAAAACTAGAAACAGCCCTTTGGGCTTGCGCCGCATTGGCCAGCAACGCTGCATGGGCTGTCAATGATCTTCCTGGTGGCCCCGCCGTCAGGCAATTGAATTTGCACCCGCCTGTGACCAAAATTGCAGAGCAACAAGTCTGGTTGCATTGGTTTATGTTGATCATTTGTACTGTGATCTTTGTGGCTGTATTCGGTGTTATGTTTTATTCCATTTGGAAGCATCGCAAATCCGTAGGTCATAAGTCTGCCAATTTCCATGAATCATTGAAAGTCGAAATTGCTTGGACTGTGGCACCATTTGTGATTGTGATTTTGATGGCTTTGCCAGCTACCAAGGCTGTCGTTGCCAGCAAAGATACATCCAACGCTGAAATCACCATCAAAGCAACCGGTTACCAGTGGAAATGGGGATACGACTACATCAAGGGCGAAGGTGAGGGGATTGGATTTATTTCCACACTGGACAACGCCCAGCGCGAAATGTCTAACTCTGGCAAGCCAACGCCTACGGACGATTACCTGCTGAAAGTCGACAACCCCTTGGTCGTTCCTGTAGGTAAAAAAATCCGCATCATCACCACATCGAATGACGTGATCCACTCATTTGCTGTGAACTCATTCGGTATCAAACAAGATGCGATTCCCGGTTTTGTCCGTGATACTTGGTTCAAGGCAGAGCAAACCGGTGACTTCCACGGTCAATGTCAGGAGTTGTGTGGCAAGGAACACGCCTACATGCCTATTCACGTGAAGGTGGTAAGCGCTGAAGACTACACCGCATGGGTGGCTTTGGAAAACAAAAAATTGGCCGCCAAACAAGACGACCCTGGCAAAGTCTGGACGCTGGCAGAACTGACACAAAAAGGCGAAAAGGTCTACACAGCCAATTGTCAGGCTTGTCATCAGGCCAATGGCAAAGGTGCTGGCCCTATCAAGCCCTTAGACGGAGCCGCGGTGGTATTGGACGCAGATGCTTCCAAGCAAATCAAGGTGTTGCTCAATGGACAAAACAACGCCATGCCTGCATGGAAGCAACTCAGCGATTCAGAGATTGCAGCAGTGATCAGTTTCACCAAAAACAACTGGTCCAACAAAACAGGTCAACTTGTGCAGCCTGCCGATGTGCACGCAGCCCGCCTCTAATTTAAAAATCTAAGGAACCCACATGAGCGCAGTACTAGATCCCCACGGCCACGGTGCAGCTGATCACGATCATCACGACCACCATGGTGCCCCTCACGGTTGGAAGCGTTGGGTGTATGCCACCAACCACAAAGACATCGGCACGCTCTATTTGCTGTTTGCATTCACTATGTTCATCATCGGCGGCATATTAGCGTTGCTGATTCGCGCAGAATTGTTCCAACCTGGTTTGCAATTTGTCAATCCTGAGTTGTTCAATCAGTTCACCACCATGCATGGTTTGATCATGGTGTTTGGTGCCATCATGCCCGCATTTGTAGGCTTTGCAAACTGGATGATTCCTTTGCAAATCGGCGCAGCTGACATGGCATTTGCTCGCATGAACAACTTCAGCTTTTGGTTAATGATCCCTGCCGCCTTGATGCTGGCCGGTTCATTTTTCATGCCTGGTGGCGCACCTGCAGCAGGTTGGACTATTTATGCTCCCTTGACCTTGCAAATGGGGCCCTCTATGGATGCTGCCATTTTTGCGCTGCACATTTTGGGTGCCAGTTCCATCATGGGTTCGATCAACATCATCGTTACTATCTTGAACATGCGTGCGCCTGGCATGACATTGATGAAGATGCCCATGTTTACATGGACATGGCTGATCACAGCTTATTTGTTGATCGCTGTCATGCCTGTGTTGGCGGGTGCCATCACGATGACATTGACAGACCGCCATTTCGGCACTACTTTCTTTAACCCTGCTGGTGGCGGCGACCCCGTGATGTACCAGCACATCTTTTGGTTCTTTGGTCACCCAGAGGTTTACATCATGATTTTGCCGGCCTTCGGCATCATCAGCCAAATTGTCCCCGCGTTCTCTCGCAAGAAGTTGTTCGGCTACGCCTCCATGGTTTACGCCACTTCTTCCATCGCAATTTTGTCTTTCATTGTGTGGGCACACCACATGTACACCACCGGCATGCCTGTGACTGGACAGTTGTTCTTCATGTACGCGACCATGTTGATTTCTGTGCCTACAGGTGTGAAGGTGTTCAACTGGATTGCCACGATGTGGAAAGGCTCGATGACCTTTGAAACCCCCATGTTGTTTGCCGTTGGTTTCATCTTCGTATTCACCATGGGCGGCTTTACCGGACTTATTTTGTCCATGGCCCCTATTGATCTGCAGTTGCAGGACGGTTATTACGTCGTAGCCCATTTCCACTACGTGTTGGTGGCAGGTTCATTGTTCACCATGTTCGCCGGTTACTACTACTGGTCACCCAAATGGACAGGCGTGATGTACAACGAAACACGTGGAAAAATCCACTTCTGGTGGACCCTGATCTCTTTCAACGTCACATTCTTCCCTATGCACTTCTTGGGTCTCGCCGGCATGCCGCGTCGTTACGCTGACTACCCTATGCAATTTGCCGACTTCAATGCACTGGCATCTGTGGGCGCATTTGCCTTTGGCTTTGCGCAAGTGTTTTTCTTCTTCTTCATTGTGTTGCCCACCATGCGCGGCAAGGGCGAACCAGCGCCCCAGCGCCCTTGGGAAGCGGCCGAAGGCTTGGAATGGGAAGTCCCATCTCCAGCGCCTTTCCACACCTTTGAAACACCACCCAAACTCAATCATGATGCCACCCGCATCGTTGCTTGAACTGATGGTTAGAAACTCTTAAGTCATGACACTTGCTCAGAAAAAAAACAATTTGCGCTTGGGGCTGATACTGGCTTCTGTGGCATGTGTATTTTTTCTGGGCATAGTGATCAAGATTGCCTTTCTTTCACATACCTGATGAACAGCCTCGGTCTTCGTATTGACAACTTGCGCATGTTGCGCAAGCTCGCGATAGTGGCATTGGGCATGTTCGGATTTGGTTATGCCCTGGTCCCCCTCTACAAGGCCATTTGTGAAATGACAGGTGTCAATATTCTTGCCTTGGGTGAAAAAGAATTGCCTGGTACTGGCAATGCCAGATATGCCAATGCTGAAAATACACAGGTTGATACCAGTCGTACGGTGACGGTTGAGTTTGATGCCAACGCACGTGGCCCTTGGCATTTCAAGCCTATGCAATCTTCTGTTCAAGTGCATCCCGGTGAATTGACCACTGTCATGTATGAATTCCAAAACGTACAGGATCGCACCATGTCAGCGCAGGCCATACCCAGTTATGCGCCAAATGAAGCTGCAGCCCATTTCAACAAAGTGGAATGTTTTTGCTTTAAACAATACACCTTGGCCCCTGGCGAGAAAAAACAATGGCCAGTGGTTTTTGTCATCGATTCCAAACTGGCCAAAAACGTGAACACCATTACCTTGTCATACACCTTCTTTGAAGTGGGAAGTAAAACGCCAGCCGCACCTTCAAGCACTGTATCGAGTGTCAAGTTAAAGGAAGACGGCGTATGAATCCCGATCAAGTTGATGTAGTCGCACCAGTGAGTGTCAGACGTCCTTTGTGGCGTTCCATTGTTGCTGTGTCATGGTCGTTTATCGGCATTCGAAAAAACAGTGAATTTCAAGAAGACTTGTCGCACATCACACCCTTGCATGTTCTGGGTGTCGGTCTGGTGGCAGGTTTGTTATTTGTGGCTGGATTGATTGTTCTTGTCAATCTGGTCGTTGCAAAATAAAAGGAGTCGAGATGAGCAGCACAACACATGGCGCCAAGCCGCATTACTTCGTACCAGAGCCTTCCCGCCATCCGGCCATGGCTGCTTTTGGTTTGTTTTTTGTCATTTTGGGCGCCAGTCAATGGGTGAATGATGTCAGCTGGGGTAAGTACTGTTTGTTGCTTGGTCTGGCCGTTGTGTTCACTGTGCTTTTCCAATGGTTCAGCGAAGCGGTCCATGAAAGCGAATCCGGACAATATGGCCGCAAGATTGATTTGTCTTTCCGCTGGAGCATGAGCTGGTTTATCTTCTCTGAGGTCATGTTCTTTGGTGCATTTTTCTCAGCTCTGTGGTGGGCGAGGGTTCATTCAGTTCCGGCACTGGGTAACAGTGAAAACGCGCTGTTATGGCCTGGCTTCAAAGCTGTTTGGCCAAGCCTTGCCGCTGGTATGACAGCTTCGCCGGCAGGCATTATTGAGCCTTTTCAAACCATGACCCCGTTTTGGTTGCCCACCATCAATACCGCATTGCTTTTGTCTTCTGGCGTGACATTGACGATTGCGCATCACGCCTTGCTCGAAGACCAACGTTCAAAGACTATTCAGTTCATGTGGTTGACGGTATTGTTGGGAGTGGTATTTTTGTGTGTTCAAGGGTATGAATATGCACATGCCTACCACGAGTTGAATTTGAAGTTGACGTCCGGTGTGTATGGCTCCACGTTTTTTATGCTGACAGGTTTCCATGGTTTCCATGTGTTTGTGGGCATGTTGATGCTTTTATTTATTACTTTGCGTTTGCGCAGTGGCCATTTCACTGCCTCTAACCATTTTGGTTTTGAGGGTGCAGCTTGGTATTGGCACTTTGTGGATGTGGTGTGGTTGGGTTTGTACATTCTGGTGTATTGGCTTTGATATTTGCCGCGCAATTAAAAAAGGCCGCAGCTGCGGCCTTTTTAATTCAGTCAACACTGAATTAGACTGGGGTCAATGGAATACCGGTAGGTCTGATCCAACCCATCTTCCAAGACAGCAAAATGCAGAGAAATAAAACAATCGATATGCCAACTCTGAAGGCCAGTGCGCGCATCATCCGGCTTGATTTGGGAGCACCCTCCGTATCCCCGCGCAACATAAATAACATGGCTGTTGACAATGCAGCCAGTATGGCTAAAAAAGCGATGGCTATAAAAATGTTCATACTGGATTATCCTTTGATTTACGCAAACATTCTTTTTGTATGAATAAAGTCAGCAGTAGACGGGTCATTATTTTTTTGGCGGCTGTAGCTGGCATGTCATTGACCGCAAGGCTGGGGTTTTGGCAGTTGTCACGGGCGCAAGAAAAATTGGCCATACAAAGTCAGTTGGAGTCGCAAGCCCAATTGCCTGCGCTTGAAAAACAGGATTTGTTGCAGCAGCCCGAACTGTGGAAGCATATTCATAGAAATATTCATATGGATGGACGCTGGATGGTTGATAAAACCATTTATTTGGACAACAGAAGCTACAAAGGGCAGCCTGGCTTTTGGGTATTGACGCCTATGGCGTGGTCGCCGGGGCAAGTGATCTGGGTACAACGGGGATGGGTTGCGCGTGATCTCAGAGATGCCACTAAAGCGGCTGAGGTCATCACGCCAACCGAGAACACGAGGATCAAGGGACGTATTGCATGGGGCCTGTCTCACATGACTGAATTGAAAAGTACTATTCCCTCAGAGCCTGTCGCAGGTCAACTGCGAATACAAAGCAATTTAGACACAGACCAAATGCAGTCATTGGTATCTGATAAGGTCAGTGCATTCGTGATTCAAACAGGTGAAGATTCTGAAGGACTGAAACGCGACTGGCCGGTCATTTCACAAACAGCTGATAAAAACAAAGGTTATGCTTTCCAATGGTTTGCCTTGAGTGGCTTGATGGGTATTCTTTATTTCTGGTTTCAATGGATAGGGCCCATGCGGCATGCAAGACAACAACAATGAAAACTCTCGGCCACATGCCTTGGGATTAACGGTATACGATTTACCGGATCCACTCAAGGCGGCGCAGGTCGATGCAAGCCGAACCAGCGCAGGGCGGTTACGCATGATCATCGTCATGTTGGTATGCGCGGCACCCGTGCTGGCGTCTTACTTGACTTACTACGTCATACGACCGCAGACATTGCGACATTTTGGAACCTTGATTCAGCCTGTCAACCCAATGCCAGACATCATGGCGCAGACTCTCGATGACGAACAAGTCAGCTTGTCAAGTTTGAAGGGCCAATGGTTGATCGTGAGTCTGTCATCAGGCGTATGTGACGCACCATGCCAAACCAATTTGCTTTTGCAGCGACAAATTCGCGCCTCGCTGGGGCGTGAAAAAGAGCGCACAGAGTGGGTTTGGCTGATCACAGATAAACAACCTGTCTCTAAAGAATTGATGACTGGTTTGGGCGATGCTGTCGTATTGCGGGTGCCGCCAGCACTTATTGCCCAATGGCTAAGCGCTGAATCTGGTCACGAATTGAGTGAGCATTTGTATTTGATCGATCCGCACGGCAATTGGATGATGCGATTCCCTGCCTCATTGAGCATAGAGCAAGCGGGCCCGTTAAAGCGTGATTGGGATAGGTTGCTTCGTGCCTCTGTCTCATGGGACAAACCAGGGCGATGAATGTATGAATGACGTTGCCTTGTTCAATGCCGCCCCGTTATTGCAATTACTGCTGACGGCAATGCTTTTGGCTGTGGGACCTTTAACTTGGGTGTGGCTCAAAAACAGGCAATCGCTATCGGTCAAACGCGTGAGGCACTTGACCGTGATTGTTTTGTTTTTGACGTTTGATCTGATTTTGTTTGGCGCGTTCACCCGTTTAAGTGATTCAGGTCTTGGTTGTCCCGATTGGCCAGGTTGTTATGGACATGCAAGCCCTATAGGCGCAACTCAATCCATAGAAGCAGCACAAACTGCAATGCCAACGGGTCCGGTGACTTGGCAGAAAGCCTGGATAGAGATGATTCACCGCTATTTAGCCATGTTGGTTGGTGCACTTATTTTGACGCTTGCTTTTTTCTCTTGGCGTCATGAAAGAACCCTTTGGGGCTGGCCATCGTTGACGTTGGTATGGGTATGTATTCAAGGTGCATTTGGCGCGTTTACTGTCACCATGAAATTGTTTCCACTCATAGTGAGTATGCATTTGCTTGGGGGCATGTTGTTACTTGTGTTGTTGACTGTCCAATGGGTGCGCCAACGTCATCTCATTGACAGAACTTCTGATCAAGCTTTACCGGTGGCGGTGTATGTCATCACCCTGCTGACTTGGTTGAGCGTGCTAATACAAATCGGATTAGGTGCATGGGTGAGCAGTAATTACGCGGTTTTGGCATGCGATACGTATCCCTTGTGCCAAAGCAGTTGGTGGCCTGATATGAATTTTCAAAAGGCTTTTGAATGGTGGCGCCCTCTCGGTCAGGATGCCTCTGGTCAACCCATACCTTTTCAAGCCCTGACAGCGATTCATATGGTTCATCGCTGGCATGCCATCATTCCAGTTTTTTTGATGATCTATCTGGTTAGAGCATTGATCAAAAACGGGTTTAAACAGCAGGGTTTGGTATTGCTTGGCTTGCTGGTATTGCAATTGGTGACCGGGATATCCAATGCTGTTTTAGGGTGGCCCATGTTCGCCGCTTTATTGCACACAGGCTCGGCTGCATTGATGTTGGCATTGTTAAGCTGGGTATTGGCCTCAACCCGCCCTCGCAGCGCAGATCGCATTGCTTCGACATTCAACAGGCCTATGTTATGAAGTCTCTTTCTCAGTTCATGCCTGTGCGTTGGCAGCAGTTCAATGCGTTGACCAAACCTCGGGTGATTCAATTGATCGTGTTCTGCGCTCTGATTGGCATGGTGTTGGCAGTGCCAGGTGTACCTGCCTGGCCAGACATCCAGTTAGCTGCTATTGCCTGTGTCGGTATTTGGTTGGTTTCGGGGGCAGCCGCAGCGTTCAATTGCATTGTTGAACAAACCATAGATGCACGCATGAAAAGAACAGCTTGGCGGCCCACAGCCAAAGGCCAACTGACTGACAGAGATACGTTACTTTTTTCAGCTGTACTGTGCATATTGGGTTCCGCAATTTTGTATATCTGGGTCAACCCTCTGACCATGTGGTTGACATTCGCCACTTTTGTGGGTTATGCCGTCGTCTACACCGTGATTCTCAAACCACTGACACCGCAAAACATTGTCATTGGCGGCGCTTCTGGTGCCATGCCGCCAGTGCTGGGTTGGGCCGCTATGACGGGTGATGTAGGCCCCGAAGCCTTGATACTTTTTTTGATTATTTTTCTGTGGACGCCTCCTCACTTTTGGGCATTGGCGCTATATAGAGTTGAAGACTATCGCCAATCTGGTTTGCCTATGCTGCCTGTCACACATGGCAATGAATTTACACGACTGCAAATTCTTCTCTACACCATTGTTTTGTTGCCAGCATGTCTGATGCCATTCATCTACCGCATGAGCGGTTGGTTTTATTTGATTTCTGCGTTGATATTGAGCCTGATATTTTGCTGGTATGGGTGGGCTTTATGGCGTCAATACTCTGATGAATTAGCCAGAAAAACATTCAAATTTTCACTGGTGCACCTCAGTTTATTGTTTGCCGCTTTTTTAATAGACCACTACATACCGGGTATGTGATGCTGAAAATGTGTCGTTTTTTATTGCTGTCATTCATCGTGGTGCTCTGCGCTTGCTCACCTGATAAACCGGTGTTCAAGGCGATAGACCTGACAGGCGCTGATTACGCTTTGGGTTTTGAGCTACCAGACCAGTTCGGTCAAAAGCGCACTTTGGCTGATTTCAAAGGCAAGGTGGTGGTGGTTTTTTTTGGTTACACACAATGCCCGGATTTTTGTCCCACCACCTTGACGGAATGGGTACAGGTGAAAAAAAACCTCGGTCCTCAAGGAGAATTATTGCAAGCGGTATTCATCACATTAGATCCTGAAAGAGATAAGCCGGAAATACTGCAACCCTATATGGGCGGGTTTGATCCTACATTTCTTGCGCTGATACCGACGCTTGAAGAGTTGCCAGCACTGGCTAAAAATTTCAAGATTTATTACAAGAAAGTCGCAAGCACATCATCAAACAGCTACACCATGGATCACAGTGCGGGTACCTATATTTATGATCCCCAAGGTAGATTGCGTTTATATGCCCGCTACGGCTTGGGTCCTCAGGCTATGGCAGAGGATATTTCGAAGTTGTTTAAATAAAAAAAACCGTCTGCAACCAGGGATGGCAGACGGTTGATAGCGGTTGAATCCAACCTCAATCACGCATATTCAAGCAAGGCCAACTTCATTTTCTTCATGGCGGCCACTTCAATTTGACGGATACGTTCGGCACTCACACCAAACTCATCTGCGAGTTCGTGCAATGTCATGCCACCACTGTTGTCGTCGTTCACCTTGAGCCAGCGCTCTTGCACAATGCGCCTGCTACGCTCATCAAGCACAGCCAGAGCTTGCGTGATGCCGTCAGTCGATAGGATATCTCGTTGGTGTGCTTCGATCATGGCGGTGGGCTCATGATGCACATCTGTTAAGTAAGCAATGGGGCCGAACGCCTCTTCGCCGTCTTCGTTGGATACCGGGTCCAGCAGTACATCCGAACCTGCCATCCGAGCTTCCATTTCAATGACCTCTTCACGTTTGACATTCAAGTCTTTGGCAATGCTGTCAATTTGTGCATCGCTCAAAGTGTCTCGCAAGGAAGCATCGTGGTTTTCACCTGCGTCGGCTCTGAAACCTTGTTTTTTCGAGCGCAAGTTGAAAAAGAGTTTGCGTTGGGCTTTGGTGGTCGCAAGTTTGACCATGCGCCAGTTTTTGATGATGTATTCGTGAATCTCAGCCTTGATCCAGTGAATGGCGTAACTGACCAGTCGAACGCCGTGATCCGGATCAAAACGCTTGACGGCTTTCATCAGGCCGACATTGCCTTCCTGAATCAGATCTGCATGAGCCAAACCATACCCGGCATATTGGCGTGAAATAGAAACCACCAACCGCAGGTGGGACAAAATCAATTTGCCGGCTGCTTCCAAGTCATTGTTTTCTTTGAGCTTTTTTGAAAATTCCTGCTCTTGCTCTAAAGTCAGCATAGGCAGGCGGTTTACCGCAGTGATATAGGCGTCAAGATTGCCTAAGGGCGGAAGAATGGCCCATGGATTGACCGCCAGTTGTGACTGTCCGGGGGTGGGGGAAAGAGTCATGCTTGTCATGGAAGTTCTCCTAACGGATAACAATGACGCCATATTAGCACTCTCTGGTCTAGAGTGCTAATTTAAGTCCGTGTTTACCCGCAAAGACGGTGTGTTTACCCCACATTTCTTGAATACGTAAGCATTCATTCCACTTGGCCATGCGTTCTGATCGGGCAAATGAGCCAACTTTCAGCTGTCCGGTGTTCCAACCGGTGGCCAAGTGAACAATGGCAGTATCTTCAGTCTCGCCGGAGCGGGCGGACACAATCATGCCCATGCCAAGTCTTCGTGCTGCCAGCATGGCAGCGTAGGTTTCTGTCAGCGTGCCCACTTGGTTGGGTTTGAGTAGCACCGCGTTACAGGCTTGGTCTGTGTGGGCTGCTTCGATCAAATCCACTCGAGTGACCAGGTAGTCGTCCCCAATGACTTGTATTCGGTTTCCTACCGCCCGGGTAAACGCCTGCATTCCGGCGGTGTCATCCTCGGCAAAGGGGTCTTCGACAGAAATGATGGGATAGGCATCTATCCAGCGAAGTAACACCGATAACCATTCCTCTGAGCTAAAGACTTGGTTGTCCAAGCCCAAGGTGTAACTGCCTTGTTGGCCGAATTCCGAGGCCGCAATGTCCAAGGCAATCGCGACCTGGTCATGGCGATATCCCGCTTTTTCAATGGCCAAGGTCAAGGTCTGCAAGGCTTCTTCATTGGACGCAAAGTCAGGCCACCAGCCGCCTTCATCCGCCACCCCAAAACGCTTGCCACGCGCTTGCATGAGTTTGCCCGCAGTTTGGTAAACGTGGGCCACCATGACCATGGCTTCATCAAAACTTTGAGCCCCAATGGGCATGACCAAGAAGTCCTGAACATCGACGCGCCTGCCAGCGTGTGCACCGCCTCCAAATATTTGAATTTGTGGCAGTGGCAGACAAACTGCTTCGCCTTGTGAAAGGTATTGCCAAAGCGCTAATGACTGAGAGGCCGCCGCCGCTTGCGCAATGGCTAATGAAGTAGCAATCGTCGCATTCGCGCCTAAGCGGCTTTTAAGCGGCGTGCCGTCCAATTCGATCAAACGCTGGTCGGCACTGGATTGATCTAAGGCATTCACACCTGCCAATGCTTTTGCGATTTCGCCATTGACATTGGCAATGGCGTGTGAAACATCGAATCCATCCAGATGTAAGCCGCCGTCGCGTAGCTCAAGTGCTTCACGGCTGCCTCGAGATGCGCCCGCAGGGGCTACACCTCTGCCCATGCTGCCATCCTGTAAGTGCACGTCGACTTCTACGGTCGGTCGGCCGCGAGAATCCCAAATACGCCGAGAGTGGATATGTTTGATCGCTGTTTTCATGGTGTGTTCCATTGTGCACGCATGTCAGCAAGTCGGGATTCAGGCTGGTTCAGCCATGCAATAGCTTTATGCCTAATGAATGGATGCTGCCATTCTTCGTTCAGATATTCCACAGGAGATTTGCCGTCAATCCGGGCCAATAGCATGCCAGCCAGTAAGTCACAGGTGCGTGATTCAATGGCGTCAGGTGATTCCCAACGCACGTTTTGCAGGTAACGGGTGGATAAAAGATCAAAGACTTTCAGGTAAGAGTGGTTCAGCGCAGG
>Ga0209188_1002098_pt1 | contig 15091 bp, 11 predicted proteins | sample C_130625_EF_Meta_FD_187307 | JGI IMG/M metagenome (GOLD analysis project Ga0209188, IMG submission 187307) | Freshwater microbial communities from Lake Croche, Canada to study carbon cycling - C_130625_EF_MetaG (SPAdes) (version 2) | ecosystem: Environmental > Aquatic > Freshwater > Lake...
CATCTGCCATTTATTTCTACCCATGTTTTTAACTAATAAATAGTTTACTTGTATTTAGCATCAAAAAAATACAATTTTTGGAGAATTTTAATGAGCAACCCACTAAAACAGTATTTCCGTAGACCAGCACTACATTTCACCTTACCTAGCAAAGGTAGGTTTTACCCTGATAACGCATTAGAAATACCAGAAACCGGAGAACTTCCAGTATATCCCATGACAGCTATCGATGAGATAACTAGCAAGACACCAGACGCATTGTTTAACGGTAGTGCCACAGTAGACATAATCAAAAGCTGCGTTCCTGCTATAAAAGATCCATGGGAAGTTCCTAGCATAGATTTAGATGCGATATTGATCGTTATACGTTCAGCAACTCATGGAAGTAATTTTGATATACAATCAGCATGTGAAAAATGTGAAGAAATTTCAGACTATGTAGTTGATTTGATGAATATATTAGCAAATATACAAACAAATGGATTTTTTGAAGATTTAGATTTAGGCGAGTTGAAAATTCAATTCAAACCATTATCATATCGTCAAATCAATTCAGGTAATCTAGTTCAATTTAATATGCAAAGGGAAATAGCCAATCTAGAAACTGTTGAAGATTTTACAGAAAGAAGTAATAAATCTAGTGAAACAATGAAGAAACTAACTGATCTTAATATAGAATATCTAGCTAATTCTATCAAAGCTATCGTCACCCCAAACGAATCAGTAACTGAAAATAATTTCATACTTGATTTCCTAAGAAATTGTGATAAAAGTACACACGATTTGATCCGTGAAAAAATAGTAAAAATACGAGCAGATTCGTCAGCTAAACCACAAAAATTGAAATGTGTACATTGCTCACATGAATATGAACAACAAATCGCACTAAACCTAGCAGATTTTTTCGCTTAAGGCTTCTTCATCTCGAACCTGACGAGATTAAGAAGCTGCTAGAAGGTATGGAAAGAGAGTGTAATGATATCAAGAAAGGTGCGTTGAAGTTTTCTTGGTACATGCGGGGAGGAGTATCGTATGAGGACATACTGAATATGTCTCCTCAAGAACGTGATGCCTTAGGTGAAATAATAGAAGAAAACCTAGAGATAACTAAGAAATCTCAGTTACCATTCTTCTAACATTATCCGTAACTGTTCATTTATCAAAATCAGGGATATCCATTTAAAGACAAACTTCGTTTGTCTAAGACCTCACTTCGTTCGGTCTTATTTTTTACGGTTATCTATTCTGCATGACTCTATTTTATTGGATGTATATTGCCGCTTTGAAGCCATGGTAGTGCAAATTTGCACTACCAATGGAAACTTGCCATGCCCGTCATCCTTTGTTATCTTTTCTCCAGTCAATCGCCTATTTCTGACATTGACTGCTACCGGTTGCTCTGTAAAGTAGTTATGAGACTGTAGTGAAGCTAACACCTCTAGGTGTTTCTTCAGCAACGCACATTCTATGATATCAAGATAAAGTAATCATAGACTTGTTGAAGGTTCGCTTTGCCGATTGCCTTCTCGGTATACCCATGAATATCGCTATTCATGCTTGCTCCAGATCCGTTAGCAATCTTTCATGCTTCCTCAAGGAGGTCCCACAACTGGGACAACAAATTGTTATATATTAATGGTTAAAAGAGAATCTTTGTTTTGATTTGACTTGGTGTCTGTTGAACAATATGTTTTTAATACTGGTATGTTATGTAAAAAGAAACTGTCAAATTCGAAAATCATCCAGTCTCCGTGTTTTGGGGATGTGTAATAAGTGAAATTATCAGCTACCCATGTTAGCTTGCTCTGTACACAGACATAACGACCTTTACGATTAAACTTCATAAAAAGAATATTAACATCGTCAATGTCAGCTACGTCCATAAGCTGGCTAATCCATCCATCCATTACCTTACATTCCCCTGTAAGCAATAGATGAAAGGGAAAATCTGCATAGAACTTACACTCGACATTCATCCTATTGAATGATTGTCCAGGTACGATATCACCCTTGAACGAACGAATCTGTCCTTCGTGTAATATCTCTGTCCTATGTTGATTCTTCCCGCCCACATAAGCACCTGATCCAGGGGCACGAATGAAACTTTCGCCGTATGTATCGGATAGATATTTAGCTATTTCTCTTTCAAATCCTGAACCTTTTGCTTTTTGCGGTGATGGCATAGACATACTTATCTCTGTTTTACTGCTATAAATTTATTCCATCTCGCTGGATGTAGCGTATGAGGTGAACCCATTCTCTTTGATCACCTTCAACACATTCGGTACACGACCAGCTAATTCTTCACGATGACTGACCAACCAGATAGACTTCTGTCTACGACGGCTCATGTCTTTAAGGATAGCGATGGCATTCTCAACACCCATCGTGTCCAATCCACTGTCAATCAACTCATCTATGAATAGTGTATTGATCGGTGCGTATAGGTTCTCCCATACATCACGGAACGCAAAACTCAATCCTAGTATCAAACGATTACGCTCACCCCGACTTAGATTGTCAAAGTCAAGTTCACGACCTAATTCTGTGATCTCCACTTGTAGATCATTCTTGAACACTACCAGATGCGGTAACCCGATCTTGTCTAAGTAATGTGTCAATCGTGCATTCAAGTAACTGAGATTCTGGTCAATAATCTTTTTACGAACAAAGCTATCTTTGCTAGTCAATAAGTCTAACAAGAACTTCTGATGTTCCATAGTCCTCGTCAATTTGTTGATAGTATCAAAATTGATCTCCTGCAATGCTTTATTCTCCATCTCCTCGATTTGTTCCGTGTATGGATCTATCTCCTCGCTCTTGCGTTCGATATCCTTTATCAGATTCTCTAGTTGACTGCTATGTTTGATAGCTTGTGCTTCTGTGTCATAGTGAGTAATAGGCATAGGTCCTAACTCACCTAAATCTTGTAATTTCTGTGTATTCTCTTTCCATTGATTATTAGTCGCTAATGCTTGCATCACCGCCTCTTGCAATGAATTCACTTTCTCATCTAATACACTTTCATGTTTCTGATCATGGAAAGCTTGCCCACAAGCATAACATGTATGCTTTTCTAGATCGCTTATCTCTTTGGTCAACTTGTTTATAAGCTTTTGTTCCTTAGCCTCATCGGCTACACAACGTGCTATCAATTTGTTTAGTTCATCTATAGCCTTGCGCTTATCGTTATAAGTGTTTAAATCTTTATGAGCCTGCAATTCGTTACCGATATCGATGGTGATCAATCTCTGGTAATCAATAGCAAACTTCTCTAAGTCCTCATCATGTTTCATCTTCCATAATTTCTGTCTACGCTTGGTAGATTCAATCTGTTCCTTCACACGCTTGTTGGCTTCTTCGATGGCTTTCACATTGAATTCTTCTTGCTGGATACTATCTTTAGTATCTTTCACCATACCTTTGATGACTTCAGCTTTCTCTGATAGTAATGTGATACCCAATAATTGTTCAATGATATCACGTTGTTCGTTATTCTTTAGTGCTAAGAATGGTTCAGAATAAGTGTTCAATGCTACGATATGTTTGAACATATCGCTACTCATGTGTATCACTTTTTCAATCGCAGCCTGTGTCTCTTTGTTCTCACCCTGTGCGTCATCGTTACCTTTTTGTAGGTCACTATTCACATAGAATCGTAGAATGTTTGGCTTGCGTCCACGCTCAATCTTATAATCTATTCCATTAACACTAAACTCTAGCGTCACCATCATGTTTTTACTATTGGTACGATTGACTAGATTGTCTTTGCGAATACTGTTGATGGGGACACCGAACAATGCGTACGATAATGCTTGGATCAATGATGTTTTACCAGTACCATTACGAGCACCGTCACCACCTAAGTCTAAGTTCTCACCTAGGATAAGTGTTAGTTCTTGTCTGTCAAAGTTTACTGCTTGTGTTACTTGACCGATGCTTAAAAAGTTCCGTAATGTTATATTTTTTAATACTATCATTTTAATTTTCTAAAAAACTTATCTTTAGCTATTTTTTCAGCTTTTAATGTTTGTTCTATTATGGTTTCCAGTCTAAGTTTGACTTTGATCAACCGTCTTTGTTCAGTTAATACACCAACATAAGAATGTGTATCGGTCAATTCAGATAATGCTATACCCAAATGTTTGTTAACCTTCATCAATGATTCTAAATCTCTGTATTCTTTTGGTTCTATCATAAGTTGTTATAGATGTCCAATAATATCTTTTTATCAAAACTATTGCTCTCAATGCTATTGATCTGGTCAATGATGATCTGATCTACTGATTCAAACTTCAAATCACCGCGACCTTCTGTCTCGGTCTGATCTACTTTCATTGGTATCAATGTCATCTCTCTTAGTTTATGTTCTGGTATCATTGTCTCACGGATGAAGTTAGCTTCCTCATAACTAATATCAATATCAAGATGTACTCTAACATGGCTATCTATCAATAGCAAACCCTCTGGGTTTTCAAGTATATCGCTTAATTTATGTACACGGAAGATAGGTTGACGGGGCCAACTATGAAACAATGGGTCTTGTCCCCACTCTAGTACCATCATGCCCCTAGCATCATCACCTGCATCTGCATAGTTATGTGGGAAAGCATTACCGATATACCACACATTAGCTTTGCTCTGTCGTTTGTGGAAATGCCCACTGAACACTTTTTCAAAACTTTTCATGTGATCTGTGTTGATCTCACCATGATCGGGCATCTCTATCATAGCATTCATATAGAATCGTGGTAGTTCAAAATGACCAAACAAATATTTACCAGTTAGTTTCTGTACTTTCTTGTAATCGTCCTGCACTAGCCATGGCGCGATCACTACATCTCCTTCACTAAAGAAGTCGTTGATGATCTTTACGTTTGGTAGATGTTTAGCCCACTCGACACTATGAATGTCTCTACGATCACGATAATAGAGGTCATGATTACCGGGTATGAAATATACCCTATCAAAATTATTATTCAGTTTTTCTAATGCTTGCAATCCAAACTGTAGTGTATGTATGTTGATACTTGCTCTATGATGATTGTAATCACCCAGGAAGAAACAAGTCTCACATCCCTCAGTTTTTGCTTTCTTTATGAACCAATCTACGAAATCGGTACAGTCTTGATTGTGTTGCAGGCTATTTGACTTAAGACCAAAGTGAATATCTGTAAACACTGCGGCTTTTTTAAAAAGGTTACTCATCTAGTTAGTATATAGTAAATGCCAATGTGAAATCAATCACATTGGTAAAATCATTCTTCGTAGACCATAGAACCCATGCCAGCACCTTGACGGCTCCAGCTTGGGTTGAGACCGTTGATCTCTAATATATCGTCACGTATATTTTGATTGCGCTTCTCTGTGTTCAGTACCCTACAGAAACTGTTAGTGATAGCTGCGGTATAGTATGCGAATGGATTAGCACTCTTGGCTTCATTGAATCGTAATCCAACATATGTCAGTTGTAGAATGGCACTGTTACGCATCTCATCATTGTATGTGTACCCACGGAAGTTATACTTCATGGCATATTTTTCACACATCATAATATACATACGGGCTAGTTTATTTGTGATCTGTCCATGATCTTTGCTGAAACTCCCGGACTCTAAGTCACCGTGCCAATGACTCTTCCCCACGCAATAGAACGTATTGTTCTTATCTATCTTATAATGTTGGAATGGGGGAAAGTTCACTTTCACATGAACCATGTCATCTACTTCTGCTTTGGTAGTAGTATCTTCTAGGTCAGCAAAAATCTCATCTGGATCCACTTCTTCAAATTCAAAGATATCTTTCGCTGTTTTCTTTTTGACTGTTTTTCGGGGGACTTTTGGTGCTACCGGGACATGATCCCAATTCATTACTCTAAATACTAAATCTGTCACGGGGATAGATTCTGGGCTTACACTATCTTTGACTCCTGCTTCTAGGCTCAATCTAGCTGCTCTTGTCTCTTTTGCTTGCTGTATTGATTCTGGCTTGAATGCATATTGCAAACTGTTTTCTATTGAGTCTTGGGGCATATCTACTATGAAATCATACCTATGATATTCTGGTTTTGTAAAGCAGCAATATGCTGTTTTGCTCTCATGTATCTCTTTTAGTATATCTTTGTTGTTTAAATAATTGACAGGTTTTCTTGAGGGTAATGACATAGGTCTCCTTGTTTTAGTTATGCTTGAACAGATTATAGCATAATAGTTGCAGAAATGCAACAATTTTTTGTTGAAATGGTAAAAATAAGACGCTTTTTATTTATCTAAATATTTTATTTTTATTCCAAATGCTGATATTTTGAAAAGCTAAATAGTATATAAGGATAAGAACATCGTATGGCATTTTACACTCCCGCAGATTTAGCTAATAAGCAATATGTTGCCAAGTTGTCCGCTTCGGAAAAAGGATCAGCGTTATCCTGGTCGCAATCACAAGTCAGCCTGGCAAAAAAGGATCTTGGTATTGACAAAACAGAATATAATTATGTCTCTCAAGCTACAAACACCGCAGTTGCAAATGCTGCTGCAGCCAAAGCTGCATTTGACAAGAATCCAAAGGACGCAACTTTACAGGCAAATTATAATAAAGCACAAGCGGCGGCAGTAATAAAAAAAGCAGAGTTGAGTGCTATCGTACAACGGTCTGCTACAACACTTACAGAGATTACTCAACTTGAAGAAGGTATATCAAATTTAAAAGCAGCTGGAGCAGTAGCTAATCCAGCACGGCAAACAAGATCCGGACCACATCCACGCGCTGTTCCTGTTCAAGCCGTTACGGTTCCTCTCGCACCGCTAGTCACACCTACAATCGCGGCCCCGGTAGATCAGTCTGCGGCTGAAACAGCTAGATTAGCGATACAAGAACAGAAACTAGTTGATGCTGAAAATATAAGAATAGCGGAAGAAGAAGCGCGAATAGAGGCACTTATAGCGGAGCAACTAGCTGCAAATCGCACCGTACGTACTGCTATTGGCATTGGCGCCGCAGAACTTAATACCCAATCACAAGCTAGTCAGCAAGACACGGTTAATTTTCAAGAAGAAGCAGATTGGCGTGTGAGACTGAGTTTGGCTCCAGGAGCCACTTATCTATATAAAGACCCGCAAATTTATCAGAATCAAAGTATCTTATTACCCTTGTTGCAGACTGATGGGGTGATATTCCCCTACACCCCTACAATATCATTAGCATATAATGCTAGTTATGCTGCTACAGATGTGACTCATAGCAATTATAATATATATTCATACACGAATAGCAAAGTTTCAGAAATAACGATAGGTTGTGATTTTACAGCACAGGATACGTTTGAAGCTAACTACTTGCTAGCGGTGATTCATTTTTTTAGATCAGCTACAAAAATGTTTTATGGACAAGATGAAAATCCTAGAAATGGCACACCTCCACCATTATGTTATCTTACGGGATTAGGCGCATTTCAATTTGACAATCACCCGTTAGCTATATCAGGATTCACTTATGCATTGCCTACAGATGTAGATTATATAAGAGCAGGAATACCATCAACAGAACCGGGGGTGAATAAAGCATTTGTAACACCTAAAAATAATTCATCAAGTATATCAAGTGAGCGGGCATCCCTCAATGGATTGTACCCAGGTGGCGGCTTTACTCCTCCTAAATTCAACATAAACTATTCTTCTAAAACCCCAACTTATGTACCTACAAAAATAAATCTAAGTATAACTGCTGTACCAATAATAACACGCAATCTTGTAAGTAATGATTTCAGCCTGGGCGCATATGCTACTGGAAGATTATTAAGAGGAAGTCGTAGGCTCAACGGAGGAGGATTCTGGTAATGTCAACGAATAATATATATTCATCATCAAGCCCTTATTATTTTACGTCATTGGTAGATAATGCCTATTTAGACATAATGTCAAATAGACCTATACCTATGCAACCGTCAGATAATTATTGGGAGATAACCAATGTATACCAGTACAGACCAGATATGTTAGCGCATGACTTATATTCAAATAGCAATTTATGGTGGGTATTCACACAACGCAACCCCAATACATTGAAGGATCCATACTTTGATTTTGTAACAGGTTTAGGAATATACATACCTAAACTAGCAGTCATTCAACAAGCATTAGGAATATAATGGCAACTATAGCAAATGACGCATTAATAAAATATGCTTCTAAATTTAAAACTATCTCTGAAGTAGATGCTGAGATAGCGGACTTTAAAAAGAAAAATAGTAAATATCTTTTTCGTCCATTGAATCAAGAATATCTTGCTGCTTTAGAGAATCGCAAAAAACAACTATCTGAGCAACCTGCACCACCTGTTCCGAACGTTATTACCGGCGGCGGGCGCGGAGTAGTGAATGATGATAGAGGAAATCCTCCTATACCAAAAAAGAAAAATGTCGGAAAAACAAAAACAGTAACTACCAAACCAGCTATTATAAATGCTCCGGCACCGGCAGTAGAAACACCTACTACACAAGCAGGTGAAGTAGGTACTCTATCCGCTACATTTGGTAAACCTAAACCAGGCAAAAGATTAGAAAATCCATTAAGTAACTTCAGTAGTTACACTTATCAGATATCATTGTATATGATAACTCCGGATGCATATAATGCATTCATACAATCGGGAAGAACTAATATAAATGCTATTGACAATATAACAGCCGGCGGGCAAGAATCAATAGCACAAGCAAATCAATCTTTCAGGGATGTCGGAACAAGTAATAGCGCCCCCACGAGATCATTAGGATCACCGCCGGCATCTTCTTCTACATTATCTAGTACTGTAAATAAAGGCGGCGCATATTTGATCGCACAGAGCGGTGGTATCAATAATAGTTCTGAACAACGAGCACCGGGATTTGATACTGATTTTTATATAGAAGATTTAAAATTAACACACTTTGTGTCACCTAGCGAGACACAAGCAGCAGCGACTGTAACAGATATTCAATTTAAAATCATAGAACCATATGGATTCTCATTTATAGCAAAATTGAGAAAAGCTCAGGATATATTACAATCTAGGAGCAGTGCTCTAGGGTATGGAGACTTGATGAATGCAACTAGAAACGCTTTTATATTAGGTATTAAGTTTTTAGGATATGATGAGAATGGTGATTTGATAGATCCAAACAGACAGTCAAGTACTTTAGGAAATCCCATAGGTAATGCTCATGGAATTTATGAAAGATTTTTAGATATTAAGATAACTGAAATGAAATTCAGATTAGATGGTAAATCGGTAACATATAATATTAATGCAGTAGAGTATGCTATAGGGACTGCATTGGGTATAAAGAGAGGTATACTGGAACATGATTCTTCGGTAGAAGGGTCAACTGTTATTGAAGCATTAAAAACTGGAGCAGGATACGGCGGCAATGGGTTGATGTCTAAATTAAACAAAGATCAAAAGTATCTTGAAGACACCGGTGCTATAGAGAAAGCAGCAAAATGGGATGTCAAATTTATAGGAGATGCTGAAAAAAAAATAGCTAATGCATCGCTCATAAGCCCTGCTGATCTTGACAAGAGATTTTGGCCGCAAAGCAAGGTACAAAACACTACACAAGGAAATGAGAAAAAAGCGGAATATCCACCAAACAACACAGTTCGTAGAATCACGTTTACTAGTGGAACTCCTATATTACAAGCAATAAATGAGATCATCAAACAAAGTTCATATCTAGAAAAAGCCCTATTAGCTGTGACGAAAAGTGAGACAGAACCGGACAAGAACAATCCAATAAATGCTAGTGAACTTAACAATCCTTCTCCGAATGTCATAGAGTGGTTTAACATTCGGCCAGAAGTAGAAAATCTAGGATGGGATAATAAACAAAAAGATTTTGTATATAAGACAACTTATTATATTCAAACATATTCTACCCCTTATACACTAAGTGCCTATGCTGGATTAACAGAGCCATATTATGGTCCGGATAAACGATATGACTATTGGTTTACTGGTAAAAATTCTGAACTACTAAAACTTGACATAGCGTTTGATAATAATTTTTATATCGCTACCTTATTAGGTTCTCCGGATTATGACGTAGAAAAGGCGGGCTTAAACGATATACCTGCTATAGCAGGCAAACAACAGAATCAACCAAAACAGGGATTCTTAAATTTTGGAGCAGAAGCACCGAACTCATACATGGCTAGCTTATTTGATCCAAAAGCTTGGGCCCAGTCTAAGATAACTATTTTAGGAGATCCTGACTTCTTAATGGGAGGGGTGACGAATAATTTAGATGCATTGAGTGATAAATTTTATGGTAAAGATGGTTATACTATAAATCCTACAGGCAGACAAGTTTTCATAGAAGTAAATTTCAATAATCCACAAGATTATGATAATGATTCTGGATTGCTCTCAATGAATGACTCTATATACTTTTTTGATTATCCTAAAATTATAAAAGAAGATTTAAATAGTCGCGGTGGAGGTATTATTTTGCAAGTAGTAAAAGCAACTAGTAGTTTTAATAAAGGTAAATTTGAACAACTAATAGACTGTGTACTTCCAGTATTCTATGAAAAAACCGCAGAGGCAAAAGCAGATAAAGATGCTGAAAGACCTGCTAAACCTGCAGCAGTAACGAAGGGAGGCGGAAGTGGACCACATCCACGCAATACGAATAATACAGTTAATGTAAATGCACAGGCAGCTGCGCGAGTTAAAAGGCAAGGAACTGGAAATGCCCAAACACCTTTCGTTGGTGGGATTAAAACTGAAGAAAGGTCTAATTGGGAGTCACCTATAAATGCACAGGCAGCTGCGCGAGTTAAAAGACAAGGTGCTCAAGCACCAATCATTAAACCTAAACAAGATCAAACAACAACTATTCCTACTAAGAATGGTAAAAGAGTACAAGATGATAATGCTGGTATTACTGATATAAATCCAAGAAAAAGACATTAAGATATGGCAACAGACGATTTTAAACCTAAGGGACAGACTAAAGCCAGCGAACCCGATTCGGGTGGCGGTGTAATACGTTCTGTTCCGGTTTTGGGTGTAGTTAAAAATAACATAGATACTACGCATTCAGGTAGGATAGAAGTTTACATCTCAGATTTTGGAACTCCCGATCCAGATGATAGTTCTAGCTGGATTCCAGTGAGTTATATGAGTCCCTTCTTTGGTAATACTGGTTCGACTTCGGGAACTGATTCTAAAGATTACGGTAGCTTTGCTACTAATCCTGTATCATATGGAATGTGGTTCAGTCCACCTGATATAGGAAGTACCGTAATCTGTATATTCGTCAACGGTGATCCAAACTATGGATATTATATCGGTGGAGTACTCGCCCCTGAATTACTACAGATGATACCGGCTATTGGTGCATCATCAAATGTAACATTAAATGAAGGAGAAGCAAATAGTTATGGCGGTGCGACAAGATTACCAGTAACTAACCTCAACAATAACAATGCGAATATAACGAATGACACTAGTTTTTTAGATGCTGCTAAACCAGTACACAGTTATTCTGCTGCTATATTCACACAACAAGGGTTGAATAGAGATACGGTAAGAGGGCCCATATCAAGTAGTGCATTACGTGAAAGTCCTTCACGAGTTGGTTGGGGAGTCAGCACACCGGGTAGACCTATATTTCAAGGTGGATTCACCGATGCTACTATCGGTGAAGCTGCCAAAGGTGCGACCGATGAAGCATTGAAAGTCATCTCTCGCAGAACTGGTCATACTATCGTGATGGATGATGGAACACAATCTGGACAGGATCAACTAATACGCATAAGAACAGCATTAGGTCATCAGATCACAATGAGTGATGATGGGCAGACATTGTTTATAGTACATAGCAACGGACAGAGTTATATAGAATTGGGCAAGGAGGGTACTATAGATATGTACTCTACCAATAGCGTCAATATAAGAACACAAGGTGATTTAAACTTACATGCTGATAACAATATCAATATCAATGCTAAGAAAAATATAAACATCGCATCTGAGAATCTAAAAATCACTACCGAACAAAATCTAGATTACCGAGTGGGTGGCAGTTATTCTGGACATACATTAGGAAAATACAGCATCAAAGTCAATGGAACTATGAGCATGGGTTCCGGTGGTGACGGTTCATATGCTAGTGCAGGAACTATGTACGTCAACGGAAGCAAGGTCAATCTAAACACAGGAGCCACATCTGCTACGCCAACTGAAGTACCTGCATTTACTGTCACATCACACGCTGATACTCTTTTTGATAGTGCTAAAGGATGGGCCGCAGCCCCTGGCAAATTACCATCTATCGTTAGTAGGGCACCAGCACACAGTCCTTGGATCAATGCAGGGCAAGGTGTAGCAGTATCTGTAAATAATAATGCAAGTGCTAATTTCCCATCACCACCGTCTCCTACGGTAGCAGCAGCAAATGCTACTACTTCTGCTGCACCTAAAAACCCACCATCACCGGCTACTCTTTCTACTGTACCTGCAACTAAAGCAACAAGTGAAGCATTAGATAATAATACTACTGCTGCAATGATAAGTGGTGTAGCTGCGACTGCGAGTGCGACTGCCCCACAAGCAGTTGCTACAGGTACCGCTATAATATCAGCAAAAGCAGGAATTGCGACTCAAGAGACTGCACCGATCGTAGCACAACCAACAAATCTATTGGTAAATAACCAATTATTGGAAGCAGATATATTAACAGTAGGTGAAGAAACTACAACCTCAGCACAGACTACCGCTAATGGTAGCACAATCGTAGTTGTGGGTTCGTTAGCACAGACTGCACAGACTTTAGAAAAAGGTTCAGTATTGAAACCTGGTTCAGCAACATTGGTTCAAGCATTGATTGATTCGGGAGCAAATGCTAAAGTAGCATTAGCACAAAATCTTTTCACTGGTAAATCAGGAGCAGAAAATCTACAAATATATACACAAAATGTATCTGCACAAGTAGATACTCAAGTGACTACATTCCAACAAGCACAGAGTTCATTGACTCAATCAGGAGTGATTACAGGTAATGAAGCACCCGGACAGATAGCCGGACTAGTCACCTCAACTTCACAAGTAAGCTTATCAGAGACAGTTAGTTTCGTAAAAAATACAGTTAATACATCAACTGGATTAACTGCTGGTTCTAAAAGTTTAATAACAGGTGCCGGTAGTTCAGTGTCACAAGCTATATCATCAGGTAATTTCTCTGCTAATCTAGGAACAAATATCACCGGTGGTTTAGGATCACTATCTGCTTCTCTTGCTGGATTAGGACCAGCAGCGGCTGCTGGACTGAGTAATGGTATAAATGCTGCTAGGGGAGTAGCTGGTTCAGCGTTTAGTGCCATAACGAGTGCATGGAAACCACTCAAAGCAGGAGTTCCACAAAACTTAGAAGCGATAGCTGCTGCTAATGAACAAGACCAGTCAGCCTCACAAGAGAAGGCAGCGAATCCGTCAGCACTAGATCCTGCACAGAGAGCCTCACGGGCATTGTCAGATGGAGTCAGTTACGCGGGTGATCCAATTCAACAAGAACAGAATGCAGTAAACAGTACTTCAATATCTGATATATCTCCGGCACAATCTCCTGAGAATCAAAAAATACAAGATGCTATCAAGAGAATGGAAGAGAATGGTATTCCTGCACCACCGGCAGCACGAGTAGCGGTCAACCCTGTGAAAGCGAGTTCAGCAACACCCGGCACATATAGTGTCTTGGGACAAATATTGGGAGTGTCCCCGCAGAATAGCACGCCTGCTAATCTAGCAAAAGCGACATTGGGTGTCATACAAGCGAATCCAAATACTAGGGGCGTGTTAAAAGGTACTAATATACAGAATGTCAATCTAGGAATAGATGTAGGACAAACATTGAGTAGTGGGAAATCATTGAGTTCTGGTCAATTAGGAACGATTATCAATTCAACAATCGCTGCTAGTGGTATCAAAGCATTACCAGGTGGTCTTGGGTCAGTCTCATCAATCATAAACAGTCCGATAAGTTCATTAGGAAGAAGATTTTTAGGAAACACAAAAATTCCGGGATTGTCTAATACTAATATCAAATTACCAGGATTATCTAATCTAACTGCTTCTATAAGTAAAACTACTAATAATATAGGATTGCCTGGACTAACTTCTTACATAAACAATACTTTCACTTCAGCACAAAACTTTATATCTAAACAAACTGTAGGTGTAAGTAAAGCGACCGGAGTAGGAGTATCAACATCTATATACGGTGGCGGTATCTCAATAATACCAAATGCTGTTAATACAGCTACAAATGCAGTAGTACCACCGAATCTACGAAATCAAAGTTTGATGTCTGTAATAACTTCTGCGTTGGTTCCGGCAGAACGTGCTAAGTTACAAGCTAACGTAAACTCAGTGGGAAGCGCGAGTCCTTTCCCAGTAAAAACTGCAACAGTAGCAACTACTACGAATGATAGAAGCGAGATTTCAGCACAGACTAGTAAATTATTAGGTGATAGTAGAGTGCCACCGCCCGACTTTTCAGGTGCTGCTTCAGCACCGGCACCATCACCAACATCATCGCCGAAAGAGTTGACCGCTAATCAAATACGATATGTCACATTAAGGCGCGAGGCTCTTCAACGGAAAAAAGAGTATGATACTACCGTTGCAAACTGGAGTGCTGAAGAAAAAATAAATATGGCTACATATAAACAAGCTAAAAATACTTTACCTGAAGGTGACCCTGAAATAGAAAGCTTGAGAAGACAAGGTAGAGAAAGAGTTGCAGCGTTTGAGAAATGGAATAAAGAAACACTGGCTTTGATCGATGCAAAAAATATAGAACTCAAGGCCGCCCAAGATCAATTAAGCAGCAGCGAATTCGTTGCTGTATATTAGATATTAACTAAAACCCATATAAATATATAATAATAGGATAAAATATGCCATCATACGTCGGATTCAGCACTATAAACGCAAACAAACCTAGGACCATTTCACGGAATACCGGAGTAGACGGTGGCAATGGTTCTGTCCTGCAACCAATAGTATTTGGAAAGAAATATGCATCAGTAGATTCACCATTGGTGATACAAGATTT
>Ga0209188_1002099_pt1 | contig 15090 bp, 24 predicted proteins | sample C_130625_EF_Meta_FD_187307 | JGI IMG/M metagenome (GOLD analysis project Ga0209188, IMG submission 187307) | Freshwater microbial communities from Lake Croche, Canada to study carbon cycling - C_130625_EF_MetaG (SPAdes) (version 2) | ecosystem: Environmental > Aquatic > Freshwater > Lake...
CTTTGGACCGTGGGGATTTATAGTGTGGGGTGTACAAATGATATGGATTCCGTTCTGGGCCGCTGGAGTCATCAACGGGATTGGACATTGGATAGGATACAGAAATGGACAAACTAAAGATCACAGTCGTAATATTGTGCCTTGGGGCATTGTTATTGGTGGTGAAGAATTGCACAACAACCACCATCTCTCACCAGCGAGTGCCCGCTTATCTAAAAATTGGTGGGAGTTTGATATAGGTTGGATGTATCTACAGCTATTTAAATCAGTTGGCCTTGCCAAGCTCACCCGATAGTGTATTAACAAAATCCAAAAGCAGACTGTGCTTGCTGGTGTATTTGCCCTGCATCCATGAGTAACTGTCGTACCAAAATGATTCAGCTTCTGGATGGCATCCAATAAGGCCTATGTTTTCCTGAATGATTGCCATAGAGTCGCCATTTGAGTAGGTAGCGATTCTATTGTGCTGGCCGTTACCAACCAAAGCACAACCATCGTAAAAAAACATTGTTGTATCAAAGCCGTTCCAGTTGATTTTGATATCTTTGGCATGTGGTCTCCTTGTATCAGTTCCAGGTTGCGTGATGTATTGCACAGCATCTATATTGTTCAGTATGTCAAAATAATGCTGTCCTGCCCAGTAAGCACCCATACAAATACCCAAGTATTTGCCGCCACGTTGCACAAATTTCTTAACACGAAGTTTGTTGTGCTTGAATGCTCGGTCAAATGATGCGGCATCGCCAAAGCCGCCGGGCACTGCTATGATATCCACATCATCAAAGAAGTTGTCTTCTAGAGCGTTGATACTGAATATTTTAAAATTATACTCTGATTGCAGTGCATGGATCACACCGTTGCCCGACTGTACTGAACATTTTGGATCGTACAGGAAAAGAGCGATAGTGGGTTTCATACTACTGTGTCAGGTTTTTTGATTTTTATGCCCACCCATGTGCCAGCAAAGGCGCCAATTAGGGCAGGGATAAGTGCGTAATGATCTTCTGTGTAATTTATAACAGCTATGCTGGCAGTTAGAGTAACAACCATACTCCATAATCCAGCACTGATTGGCTGATTTTGTTGTATACTTTTGACAAAATACACATACAATAAATCAGTAACAAACACTGCCAAAAATGTTACTGCATAAGAGATCATTTTTTATCATCTTTCTTTTCTTCTACTTTTCGCTCCATGGGAGGAGGAAGGTATGGCTCAATCACGTAATGATTTGCTCCCCACCAACCAAATGCTGTGAAGAATCCGTATACTACTACTTCTAGTATGCCCATAGTGTGTGTCCTTTCATTAAGTACAGCTATTTAGCAAGTACTAAATTATCGCGAAATATTGCCCAGGCTTTTTCCCAAGTCCAACGTTGACTACCGTGGTATACCAATCCCCTAGACAGCATCAAGGCATCATTAACAGCTTGTTTTAGATCATCGTTCAAACACCCTGTAACACCTTCGTCTACTACATCTTCCGGACCTTGGCATGGAAACGCTGCCACAGGAGTTCCGCATGCCATTGCCTCAATCATTACGATGCCGAATGTTTCCCACCGACTGGGGAATACAAAAACTTCAGCATTGGCATAGTAACGTGCCAAGTCCCTGCCTCGCTTTGATCCGGTAAAATGCACGTCCGGATATTGTTTTTTGTATTTTTCCAGCATGGGACCATCACCTACCATTATTTTAAGGTAGCCTGGGTAATCCAGTTCAAAAAACTTTTCCAAATTCTTTTCTTTACTCACACGGCTAACACACAACAAATACTTTGCTGGTACATGTTCTCTTAGCTCGGGAGTGAATATTTCTCGATCAACTCCACGTGTCCAGGAAATAACTTCACCATCAAACCCGTGAGCTTTGAGTTCAGCAACCATGCTGTCTGTAGTGGTTAGAACCTTGCCACTATGCTTGTGAAACCAGCGAACAAATCTCCAGGTAAGTGACTCAGGAATTCCAAATAGCTTTCGGAGCCCTTCAGGAAACTTAGTGTGATAAGCGGTATTGTGAGGAATACCAGCCAATGAAAGATATGCTCGAGCCCACAGACCAAGAGGACCCTCTGTGGCGATATGGATATAATCCGGATGTATCTCCTCAATCTTTTTGCCCAAGTTGCGCGGATAGGCAATCTTGACTTCGTTGTAGCCAGGACAATCAATGTAGCTGAACCACCCGGGATCCAACACCACAACGTTATAACCGTCACGAACAGCACACGTCTCAATATTTTTGTAGGTGGTAACCACTCCATTGATTTGGTCCTTTAAATTATCCGTTATTATCAGTATCTTCTCTGTCATGCTCTTGTGTCCATGTGATTATTTCCCAGTGTCCGCTATGATGTTCTACAAGTGCTGTACAACTTTCAACCCAGTCACCGTCATTCATATAAGTGACGCCGTCTATTTGTTTGATTTCAGCGTGGTGTATGTGTCCACATATCACGCCATCGAAGCCACGTTTCTTACAGTAGCCTGCTAGATTACGTTCGAATTGAAACATAAAGTCCGATGCCTTCTTGACTTTGTGCTTGAGATATTTACTAAGACTCCAGTACCCAAAGCCCAGTTTATGGCGTATCCAATTGAATCTCGAATTCCAATCCAGTACTAAATCGTACAGCTTGTCGCCTAAAAATGCCAGCCAGGGTGCAAGTCTAGTTATACCATCAAACAAGTCACCGTGAGTGACCAGATAGTGCTTGCCATCTGCGCCTATGTGTTCAGTTTGATTGTGTATTTCCACAAGGCCAAACGAAAATCCATATGGTATCATGGGACGCAGGAATTCGTCATGATTTCCAGCCACATATACGACTCTAGTGCCGCGTTTGGCATGACCAAGCACCCTGCGCACAACATTGGTGTGGCTTTGTTTCCATCGCCATTTGTTTTGTTGGATTTTCCATGCATCGATAATATCCCCTACGAGATATAATGTTTCGCATGTGTTGTGTTTGAGAAAGTTGTTGAGCTTGGCAGCTTGGCAGTCTCTAGTGCCTAAGTGTACATCGGAAATAAAAATACTGCGATAAGTTTTCGGTGTCATCCAATATTTATCGCAGTATTGTGTTGCTAATGTTACAAGAGTGTTACACTTGTACTACAGTCCACTTGTGTGTGAATGGTTTGCCTTCGGCCTTGTGTTTCAAGATTTTGGCGAATTCCTTCTTGCGAAGTTCAAACTGTTTCTCGGCATCGTGGTCGACGCAAGCCCTGTAAACTTTAGAAATTAATTTCTTTTGTTTCATGGTTGAGTCTCCTTTAGGTAAAAAATGGAACTTGCGTTCCACTGTGGATTACGGGTTCCCACGGCACCCAATGTTTGTGCCCGTATTATATTTATCACTTGACCAATTAGTGTGCAATTTTCACTGCATGTTCCAACCATAACAACGCAAAGGTTACAATCAAAGTCAGTATCATGACTATCTGAGCTAGTCTCATATCTTGTACAACTTTAAAAAATAAGTGACCAAGGCACCGGCAGTCACACACCAGCACAAGAGATCAATCTGTTTGTTTCGATCGTGCTCCATGGCAGTCAACTCAGTTTGACGTTCCTTCTCCATCTGAGCTTTTTCAGCTTCCACTTTGGCCCATGCATCTTTGCCATACTTGCGTATGGTATCAGCTTTTAGTTTTGCTATTTCTTGCTCGTAGCGCATCTTGGATTCAAACTTGGCCAAGGCTCTCAATTCCAAACTAGACTTTCTATCATCTTCTGCCAGTTTGGCTGTTATCCTGGCCTTGTGCTCACGCTGGATCGTGGCCTCCATATCAGCCTGCTGACTGGTCACAACTGCGCCCAGCTCTTTACCAGCTGTCTGGGCGGCTTTTAAAGTCGTGGCGGCACTGTTAACACCATCAATCATTTTAGTTACTTCTTCCCACCATTGTTACTTTGTTTCTCTTTGAACTTTTCTAACTCTTGCACACGCCATACTAGTGTGTCCAGCACAGCTTTGTTGGCACCGCTTCGGGATAGTGCTTCTGTGTTAGCCTGCATGAAGTCTTGGCGTAGTTTTTCACGAGCCAGTTCAGCACCCATGTTTGGTGCTTGTTTGTTGTCTGATGTCACCACCAACTGCATCTTGCCTTCAAGAATGGTCAACTGTGTATGAACCGCACTCAACGCATTCATCAAGTACACCACACAGGCAAACATGATGGGTAGCACAGCAAATGTTACTTTTTCGATCAGCGCACCCTTGGCTTCGCCAGCACTAATTTTATCTTTGATTTGTTCCATTTCCATGGTTGTCGCTCCTTTAGTTAGACAAAGTATTTAACTTCGAAACTGCAAAGATTATAATACACTGTTATAATTACAACATGTTAATTTTTCCACATGTTAAAAAATCAACACCTAGCGTCCTATGTATATGTGTGGCTGTGCTTCTTGCTGGCGTTGACGTTCAGTTTTAGGGAATATCCCAGCGCCGTATTGTGGGTACTTTTGTTGGCGATCATGGGCCACCCACATGAAAACTGCGCCCAGTGTTAATAGTATGATCAAGATAGCTACTCCAATTACTGCGTCATCTCTCAGTCTCTTTATACGTGCCGCACGTCTACGTTCATGTACAGCTTGTTTTTGCATGCTGGAGATAATGAGGATTTTTTGTTCTGCTCCTATCTTTTTCATCATCTCATTCACTTCAGTCCACAGCGCACCCAGTTCCGGCGGGGATTGATATATCATCAGCTGTTGTAATTCAGTGCCCATTTGTTCCAATTGCTTGCGCATCAGCACACGCTGTAGAGCACGTTTGCCCAGGCTGTCATCGCCTGTGTAGATCTCAGTCTTACTGCGCTTTTCTTCTTGTTCAAATATGGCATTGCACTTGTACAAGTTATCAAAATACATGCCCAAGTGTTCGCCGATCTCATGATAAAGACCGCCATGCTCGTTGGCTTCAGCTTTTTTGTTCAGCTCAATCACACGAACTTTTTCTTCTTGCAGTTGTTTTTTTGCCGCAGGGGGAACTGGTTTGCCCTCGTACATGGTGTGGAATTGTGAATCAAGATCTTTCAAGATGTCCTTGACTTCACCAGCCGCACCCTTGATGTCTTTGTACAGTTTACAACCAGCTTTCACTGCGGACACTGCGGCATTGGCCATGGCAAAGAGAGTGATTGGATCCATTACTTGCCCTCTTTCCTATAGCGATATTCAATACAGATCAACCTTCTGTTGTTGACATCGCCAATCCACGCAGTTCTAACACATTCTGCAACACCGTGGTTAAGCCGTACTTCTCTTTCTCTGCTGGGCAATTCTCTAGCTACAGCAGATTTATCATCATGATGTTTTTCTCCGCCGTGGGGAGGAGAAGCAGCCACAGTAGCAAAAGTACATAATGTAATCACCAGTATCATTTTAACTAGGGAATCCATCTATTGTCCCTTTTGCGCCACTCCAAGCACCACACTGTGCGATTGTAAACATCACCCGTCCACGCCCAGCGCACACACTCCCACTCGGGCCATTTCTTGACAGGTTCTTGCGCAAGAGCCAATACTAAGATCCAATCATACATGTTAATTGGATCCTTTGGCGTAATCTTCTCTTTCTTTCTGTTGTGTGGCTGCCCTTTCCATGGCTTGCCTTCTCAATACTGAATTACGTTGTTCTACTTTTTGTTCATAAATTCTTTTTTCTTCCATGGCACCATAAATTCCCACACCTACCATGGAAGCACAAAATAAAAACACAGCAAATCCTATGAAGTATAATGTGTTCATCATTTGTTCTGCCATCTTTTTTTTGTGAGCTAGTTGACGTTCTTCCTCGTCCCGCTCTGCCTTTGCTCGTTCCTTAAAAAGACGATTGCGTTCTACTATCATGTGTTCCCATATTTCTGGCTTGCCCACTTGCCAGTACAGCATGTCTTTGAGATCTCGTTCAGCCTGTCGTAAAGCATCACTATGCATGGCCAGTTGCAGAGCCTGCGCACCCAGTTCAGCATCAGTCTTACCAAGATACAGGGCTTTGGCTTTTTGTTTTGTTTTTTCGCGGTGTATTGTGTCAGCAGATTCAAAAAACTTATTGAATTGGCCCACAAGACCGTGGATGTCTTTGCCAAGGGCTATGGCTTGTTTGATATGGCTGACGGCTGATTGGGCGGCGGCAAATGCCAAGCCTAAAGTAATCGGATCCACTGGTTCGCCCCCACTAGGTCTTACTAGTATTTATATGAGTGGGGTGATTTAAACTGTTGCTATTATTTTTGAGGAGCAGTAGCAGGTTATTGAAACTTGGCTTGATTTTGATCGGCTGCGGCTTGCGCGGATGCTGCCGCTTGTTGCTGATCGGGAGTCACAGGTGCGGCTTGCTGTCTAAGTTTGACTGTTCTTGCAACAGGTACTCTCAGTTGTGGAAACTTAGCTTCTAATTCTGGTAAAATTTGATCTTTAGCAACGGTGTTAGAAGCTATCAACATTGCTGTATAATTTAATATTTTAGCACCGATGTTAGGATCTGTGATATTTCTGTAATGCAAAAGGTTTGAAACCACATCAGTGAGATGCTGTACAAACTGAGGATCTTTAAACGGATCCTTGCCTTTGATAATTTTCTTTAACTTCTTTTGTGCCGCATCACCACCTTGTGTAGTAGGAACAACATAAACTTGTGGGTACGCTGATCTAGTTGGATCGCTGATACCTGTTAGAGATATACCTTCGGCGTCAAGTCTAAGGCCTTTGGATTGTAATACTTCTGCGCTGTCATACCAAACTGCTGTTTTGTTAGGTAAATCTAAGAACAACACACCGTCATCTTCTTTCTTTGCCATGTAGTAATTGAAACTGGCATTCACATATGACTGCTTTGCCATGTTGTAGCTGCCGCCTGCAATACCATCCAATATACCCTCGATATTCGTAGCTAAACTTTTAAGATACTTGGAACGTTGTACTTTACCAACTCTACCAAAGATAGCTTTTACTACATTTTCCAGTTTGTTTACATATACTTTTTGTTCTTTAGGGTCTATGTCAAGCGATCGATAAACATCAATTGCCTTATTGAGGTTGATTCCATATGCTGGAACTTCCATTTTTTTCCCTTGACGGTTGGCATATTCTCCTACCCCACGAACATAATTGTTTAGATCCTTTGCATGTTCAACCCACTCGTCACTTACACCCACTTCTTGATCTCCAAATCTTGCCGAAGAAGTTGATGTTTTTTCTTTACCAGTTTCTGGATCAATGGAGGTAGTTTTATCAGAGGTTTTGACTTCCACACGTAGTAACTTGTTTTTATAGTGAGCTATTAGATCACCTTTGCCGCCCACTGGCTTGTTGATGTCTTTGCTGAACACACTCAATGCAAACTCACCCTTGCCATGTCCATTAGAATTAATGGTCATTAGGGTGTTTACTAGTTCTGTAATAAACGGATTGCCTGATGGGCCGTAACCATTAAATATTTCGTCAAATGTTACATCATCTCCTGAGAACAAAGCGTCTTTATTGACAATCTTATCGGCACGCCACATATCAAACAGTTCTTTGCGCTGTTCAGGGTCGCCATCTACACTGTTAATATACATGGCCAGTATTTTTTGATTTTGCGTAACTGCTGGATCATCTATGGATTGCAGATCCTTTTTAATTAGACCTTTGAATCCTCCAGCATTTACATCTCTAAGCAAATCTTCGATTTCTCTTAAAGTTTTGATTGATTGAGAGTCGGCTGGAAGTGTTCTGATTTTGTCAGCCAAGACAGTTTTTAAGTTATCTACGGCATCAGCCGCCATTTCAAGGATAATGTCAATTACACGCATAGTGTAATATTTATGCTATGTTGGGGAACAGGCATTCCTGTATGAAGTGAGCAACGTCCTCTTCAGATAGCCCTAAACTAACCATTACACGCGGTGTATGCGGGTTTTGCTTTTGATTGTCACAGTAGTAATTCTGCTGTTCTGTAGTATCTGCGGCTGTGTTATTGGTATCGCCCACTGTGCCAAGATAGTGAGATACTGTTGTGTGTGCTAGATTTGTAATTTGCTCTAGTTCTGCTTCATCACTCACATTGCCTGCGGCCACCATACTGCCGCTAAAAATGTTGGTAGCCCACTCGGGTAGAGCACGTTGTTTACGCCATTCTAGTTTGGCAACTTCATCGTGAAACCATGCCATCATGGGATGGTCAGCATCACCTGCTTTTGAATAATCGTGGAAACAGCCAGTGATTTTGTTCTTGCCGGCTATTACATCGAAGCCGTATATGGGTGCTGGATTGTGCGTATGTGGAAAGATGCAACAATGCATCATCCAGAGTCCTTTAGTATCTCTCGCATCAACCACGTCAACGTGAGCACGACGATAGAGATCGCTAGTCCATACCCTATTAATCCAGCCAGGTTGGTTAAAACGATCCATTCCAGGCTCGAAAACTTCAGTGCCAGTGCGTTCAAAATTTTCCTCTAAAAGATGTTGAATACCGATCAAGGTATCCCATACTTTACTCATCTACAAAATCTACTATTTCCAACATTTCTTTAAACAGTTGGGTGGCAAATTCAAAACATACCTTTGCTTCGTCAGCCATGTCATCATTGATACGTTCACGTATTGCAATCTTCAGTGCTTCAGGATCTTCAAACTGATACATGCGGCCAGCACCTGGTACTTTCTTACTGATCATTTGTCCGCCAGCTAGATCTCCCATATGTCGCACATAGATATGTGCCATAAGTTTTTCAGGCTGACCTTTGATACTGAGTATGTGTTTCATATAGCCCTCTACCGCAGGAAGTATCTGAGCATCACCATCTGCTTCATGATCCCATAGTTCTTCAAAGTCTGCAAGGATAGCAGGAGCACGACGAATATCCGGAAGTCCGTTCAATAATCCGTGTGGCATGGCACATACTTCTAACAGTTCATAACACGGATGCTGATTTTTCAAAAATGTAGCATAAATCTTTGGATTGATTTTGCCCGAGAACAGAATTTTCACAAACTCTTGACGCTCTGCGTTAGTGTGTGCGTCTTTGGTCAAGTCTCTTAGGCTCATTCTTCTTCCAATTTAATTTGTAATGGATGTCCATTAGTTCTAGCTGAGTTGGTTGCTTCAACTGCTTTTGCTTCGGCTATTTCGAAACTATAGATTCCAGCTATACCGGAGCCAGTCTCGTGTACTTGGAGCATGATATCACGTGCTGTGTCTTGAGTGTGTTTGAAAATATCAATCAATACAAAAATAACAAACTCCATGGGGGTACTGTCATCATTTAACACAATCACCTTCCAGTTTTTTGGTTCTGAAATGACTACTTTGATTTTCTCTTCTAATGTGACATCAGTTGTTGACATTGTTTTCTTCTTTAAGTGCGAGGGGAGTTGCCTCCCCTCTATTGTTATTTAATCAATATTTGGCGTGGTTTAAGTGCTTCTGGTACGATACGTTCAATCTTGATGATCAACATACCATCTGTTACTTCTGCATCTTTAACTTCCATATATTCTGCCAAAGTATAACTTTGTTCAAAATCTCTGCTGGCTAAACCACGATGTAAATATTCCTTACCAGTAACATCCGATGGCAGTTGAACTCCACGGACTATCAATGTATCCTGATTTACTTCCACAGTGATTTCTTCTTTGCTAAAACCAGCTACTGCTATTTCGATAGCATATTCGCTATCACTATACTTCACAATGTTATGTGGAGGATAGTTGCTGTTAGCTGGGTGCAGGTGTTGATTAAAAATATGATCAAAACCTACTAGTGCTCTACTTAGATTTGCCAAGTGAGCAGGGTCTATTGCTCTTAATTGCATTGTTGCCATTTTTATCTCCTTATGATAAGCAAGAATGTGTAGGGCCCCATCATGGGCACCCTACGCTTTTATTTTATTACTTCTTCTCTTCTTTGTCAACTTCAGTGAAGCTCGCATCTACTGTTTGACCTTCTGCTGTGGCTTCTGGCTGTGCTTGGGCGGTGGCCGCTTTGGCACTTTCAGCTTCCTGCTTTTTGGTAAACAATGGATTGGCAGCTTCAAAGAGAGCTGTAACTGATTTTTGAATCGCTTCAGGATCTTCACCTGTTGTTGCAGTGTCGATTGCTTTGAAAGCATCTTCTATCTTTGTGCGATCTTCTTCAGTCAATTGATCTTTATACTCTTCAAAGTCCTTCTTGACGCTGTGTGTGGCGCCTTCGGCACTGTTACGAGCTTCGATCAATTCTTTTGCCTTCTTGTCTGACTCAGCATTTTCTTCAGCTTCTTGTACCATGCGTTGGATTTCAGCTTCAGTTAGTCCTGAATCACTCTTGATGGTAATCTTGTTTTCTTTGCCAGTGTTTTTATCCTTGGCACTTACATTAAGAATACCGTTGGCATCTATATCTAGGGTAACTTCAATTTGTGGCATGCCACGCATTGCTGGAGCAATACCTTCCAAATTGAACTCGCCTAGCGATTTGTTGTACTTGAACAAGTCACGTTCACCCTGTGCCACTTTGATAGTAACAGCTGGTTGATTGTCTTCTGCTGTTGAGAAGGTCTGTGAATGTTTGGTTGGAATTGTTGTGTTCTTGGCAATCAGCTTGGTAAACACCCCGCCCATGGTTTCAATACCCAATGTTAGTGGTGTAACGTCCAACAACAACACATCAGTCTTGTCGCCTGACAGCACAGCACCTTGAATGGCAGCGCCTGCGGCCACGGCTTCGTCTGGGTTCACATCCTTGCGTGGAGCCTTGCCAAACAGTTTCTCAACTGCTTCTTGCACTTTTGGCATACGTGTTTGCCCACCAACTAGAATAACTTCGTCAATGTCTGCGGCAGTAACTTTGGCATCAGTCATAGCAATCTTGCATGGCTCAATTGAACGTTGGATTAATTTATCAACCATTTGTTCAAACTTGGCACGTGTAATGGTTACATTCATGTGCTTGGGGCCATTTGCATCTGCTGTGATATATGGCAAGTTGACTGAAGTACTTGCGGTACTGGACAATTCAATCTTGGCCTTTTCTGCGGCTTCTTTCAAACGCTGTAGAGCAAGCACATCTTGCTTTAAATCAACGCCACTGTCTTTCTTGAATTCGTCAACCAAATGATCCATAATAACCTGGTCAAAGTCTTCACCGCCCAAGAACGTGTCACCGTTTGTTGATAGCACTTCAATTTGTTTGTCGCCATCTATATTAGCAATTTCAATAATTGAAATATCAAATGTACCACCACCCAAGTCATACACAGCAATCTTGCGATCACGTTTGTCTGCTTTGTCAACACCATAAGCCAGTGCGGCCGCAGTTGGTTCGTTGATAATACGTAGAACTTCTAGTCCGGCAATACGACCAGCATCTTTTGTTGCCTGGCGTTGACTGTCGTTGAAGTAAGCAGGCACAGTGATAACCGCTTGGGTAACTTCTTTGCCCAAATAGTCCTCTGCTGTCTTTTTCATTTTACGCAGTACTTCAGCCGACACTTGCTGTGGTGCAAGTTTTTCGCCGTTGGCTTCAATCCAAGCATCACCATTGTCAGCTTTGACAATTGAATAGGGCATTAGATCAATGTCTTTTTGTACTTCTTTTTCGTCAAACTTGCGACCAATAAGGCGCTTGCTGGCGTAAATTGTATTTTTTGGGTTTGTGACTGCTTGTCGTTTTGCTGTTGCACCTACCAGGATCTCGTCCTTGGTGTATGCAATGATTGATGGTGTTGTTCTAGCACCTTCGCTGTTTTCAATTACTTTAGCAACTCCGTTTTCCAGGATTGCCACACAGCTATTTGTTGTACCTAAATCGATACCGATGATTTTGCTCATAATAATCTCCTTTTAATTAAGCAAGAAAAATGTAAAACCCTTACGGCGTTCTACATTTTTATTTATCTCTCAGACATTTTCTTTGCTGAAAATATTTGACCAAATTTTAAGTTTTTCGCGCTTGGCTTCTGCGGCTTGTTCGATATTGGTCCAGCTGACTATGTCTAGTTCTTGCAGGATTTCAATCATGGCATACAAGTCGCCCAATTCTTCTTCCAAGTGTTCCCTATTGGTTTTAGGTTTTCCTGGCTTGAGATTATCAAGGCCAAAGCGGCTGATTTTACTTATCGCTTGAATTACTTCTGCACATTCTTCTTGGAGAATGTCCATTACTTCTTTAGTTTGACTGTCCATGTATCACCTTTGATTTGCAAATGGAGCAATATACTTGCCCTCTGATGTTGTGCTAGTTCTTAGCGTGTTATAAACATTTTGAATACCCACTGCCTGATTCCAAGCATCTTCCAACGCATGGTGAGCAGTTACTGGTGGTCGTTGTGGATTGATACCCAAATCAAATGCTGTACGCACATCACGTATCTCCCAAAACTTCCACGGGCATGCACGATTGATTTTGCGGAACACATGCTCGCATATGATAATGTCAAAAGTGGCGCCATTTGACCACACACGTTTGGCACCCCAACAAAATTTATAAAGACGAGCAAATGCTTCTTCGATATCAATTCTGCCTTCGGTATCAAAAGCAGCCGCTTGTGCTTCCTTGCTTTGGTTTGCCCACCATGCTATGGTATCGTCGCTGGTTGTTAGGCCGATTCTATCACAACTGTCCAAATCAACTTTGGCATAAAAACTGTCCATTAGGGGATCTTTTAATTCTTGTCCAAACGGATCAAATTTAACTGCACCGATTGTGAGAATAGTTGAGTCAGGAGTTGTGTTTAGAGTCTCCAAATCTATCATAATGTCAGTATTCATACTAACATTATAGCACTGTTAACTTGCTATGTCAATAGAGTTTTGGTGGTAATTGTTGATCACGTAACTTTTTATTCCAACGTGCTTTGGCCGCACCTTTCTTACGCTTGCGCTCAGTGGTAGGTTTTTCGTAAAACTCTTTTGATCGTAATGTATCCAAAAGTTTACTGTCATCGATTTTGCGTTTGAATCGGCGCAAGGCCTGGTTGATATTTTCGCCTTCTCGAACTGATATGCCAGTTCCTTTATTCTTCTGATTCATCGTCCAGCCCTTCTTCTTCCTCTTCTGCTTTCATCTTTTCAATGATCCAATCCAAATTATATATTCTATTTTTGCTAATCAAATTGTATGGTGTTGCATCATCCATAGTAATGTAATAAGCAGTTGGTTGTGACAGCATGAATGTGATAAACTTTTGAGTTATTGGATCACAGTTGTCCACATCTATAATAACACAATCTACGATTAAGAATATACTTAATAGCCAACTAATGTCAATATCGGGTTCATCAAAGATAAAAATATTAAGATCGTCCGGACTACGACTCAATATTTCTTGAAACTGTGCTTTTACAGTATTGCTAGGTTTAACCAGCAAATAACTGATATTACTGTTAAACAGTTTATCTGGCGGAGTTATTAAGGTTATTTTTCCTAAGTTCATATATACGTTCTTCAAAAATTTCTAGTTTCTCTGCTGGGTAGTTTCCAAACACAGGGCCGTTTTTTCTAACATCTTGAACAAATTTGTACAATTCTACATCATCTTCGGTTACAGGAATATCTTGAAATTGATGATCTGAATAATCTTTATACAGCTGATCAATCGGTCTAGTTGTAACTCTAGCTAATTTGTTCCACAAAGTTCCCGGTGTTTCCTGTTCCTGATTTTGTACGTATTCTATTCTCTCAGTTTGGTCTGTATGTTGCCCTCGCTGTCCTTCATCATGTAAGTCTTTTTTTTAGAACCGTCCTCTTCGGAATAAACAGGCTCGATAGCTATTGGTTCGTCTGCGGTAACTTCATGCCCTTCACCGTCTATGTAAGTTTCACCTTTGGCCACACGTTCTTCTACCGTGCTTTCTTGTGCCTTGGATACTTCACGTTCGGCTTCTTCAATCATTTTATTCCATTTGTCTAGCTCAGACTCTTCAATAACTTGTTCAGGTTTAGTGTCGACAATTTCAGGAGTTCCTGTTACCATCTCTACAGTTTCGTTTATTTGTTTTGTTTGATCAGCAGTCAATGGACCATCATCTGGTTCGTATGCTGGAGGGTTAAATGCTTCTGTTAATTCGTCTGCGTGGTCATCAATCCACACACGTTCTTTTTGTTCACGAGCCCATTGGAATGTCATCTGTGCGGCTAGCAACATGATAACTGCTAGCGGATCAAATACAATAACAATTAAGATAATAATCCAAGTTACTGCCTGTTCCAGCATTGACTCGTCTGGAGCTGTACCGTAGAGGAATGCCGCTATGTATTTGATTGGTCCTACTTCAGCTTCGACTTTGCGTACTTCTGCGCGAATTGGTGCGGCCTCGTCATTAAGTTGTACAACGAGTTTCTGGTTGGCTTCAATGTCTTTGGCAAGAGCAATTCGATCGCGGGACTGATTCTTACGGATAGCGTTGGCTTTTTCTGCTCCTTTTTCGTCCGAGCTTCTTGCCATGACTTGGTCCACAGCCTCATCCATCTGTTTGAGTTGCTTACGGTCACTCTCAATATTTTCTTTTGCGGTTTTAATCTTTTCATCATAAATGGCTATCTTACTGCCAACGTCTCCGCTGACTAGTGTTTGGTCGTTGTGTGCTTTGGAAAGGAACCCGAAGATACCCATGGAGGTGATCAGCATCAACACTATGACTGCTATTACCATGTAGTATTTCATAAAACGTGGAGCACGTTCCCAATTGGCTTTGAGCCAAGAGGCGCAAACAAGTTTGCCGACTTCCAAAGCCGATCCCATAATGATAATTGGAATAGCCGCGGCAGAAAAAATAGCGGTCAAACCTACTACTGAGTAGTAAATTGCGACCGCCGAAATTGTTAAACCTGTTAGTAGTAGTAGATACGCTAGTATCATCCTTGCCTTTCTATTAGTATGCGATACCTGTAAGAGCTACTTGACTAACTGTCAATGTACCAAATACCGTTGCAGGAGTTGAAGGTTGCTGAATGGAGACTAGCAGTTGGCTGTCACCTAATTGTGTTGGGCTGTACACACGATAAGTTTTTGACCAACCGGTTGTACTGCCTGAACAGATAGCAGTAGTTACAATATCTTTAATTGCTAGTACTGGACTAGTAACTGCGTTAGTGTCTGCACCTT
>Ga0209188_1002101_pt1 | contig 15076 bp, 10 predicted proteins | sample C_130625_EF_Meta_FD_187307 | JGI IMG/M metagenome (GOLD analysis project Ga0209188, IMG submission 187307) | Freshwater microbial communities from Lake Croche, Canada to study carbon cycling - C_130625_EF_MetaG (SPAdes) (version 2) | ecosystem: Environmental > Aquatic > Freshwater > Lake...
CATAGTCAGGCTTACCCTGCAACATGTTTTGCAAAGCTGTGTAGATATCGTTGTAGTTGCTGAAGAAGTTGTAAATACCTTCGCGGACAAATTCAGGCAAAACGAAACGATAGCCAGCAACTACTGGCTTCAAGACATAGGCATCCAGCCCCTCGTTAAATTCAAAGACCGAACGATTAAAGGGCTCCCAAGGATCTTGTGGTGAGCGCTCAACGCCTGCAGGTATTGAGGCACAGCCTACTAGGACTGTAGCCAAGCCCAGTAATGCTAGACGCTTGAGCTTATGCTGCAGACCACAGGGCCATAAATTCATTTTGCCGCGCCCTTATCTTGACCGCTATCTGCAGCCTTGTTGTAAAGGAATTGACTAATAAGGTTTTCTAAAACAATCGCCGATTGAGTCTGGGAAATTTTTCCACCATCCGCCAAAAAGTCATCTGAGCCACCCGCTTCTAAGCCGATGTATTGCTCACCCAATAATCCTGAAGTCAAAATTTTGGCCGCAGAATCTGTGGGGAACTTATAAGACTCTTCAATGGTCATCACGACAGTTGCTTGATAGGTTTTATCATCAAAAGAAATATTGGCAATACGACCAACCACCACGCCAGCACTCTTCACGGGCGCACGAGGCTTTAAACCACCGATATTGTCAAAGCGTGCAGAAATTTTGTAAGTTGGTGCAAATGACACTGCATTCATATTGCCAACCTTTAGTGCAAGAAATAAAGCTGCCAACAAACCAATGGCAACAAAAATTCCTACCCAAATATCAATTGCACTTTTTCTCATAAGAGCCCCAGTTTATTCTTTCTAGTTCGAGAACATCATTGCGGTTAGCAGGAAATCCAATGCTAAAACCGATAAAGAGGAAATCACCACCGTCCGAGTGGTGGCTTGTGATACGCCCTCAGGCGTAGGCTTCGCTTCATAGCCTTGATAAAGGGCAATAAAGGTCACTGCTACACCAAAGACCATGCTTTTGATTAGGCCATTGCCAATATCTGAAAAGAGGTCTACTCCACCCTGCATCTGGGACCAAAAGGCTCCAGAGTCAACGCCAATCAAGGGGACGCCAACAAAATAGCCTCCCATCACGCCTACCGCGGTAAAAATCGTTGCCAAAATTGGCATGGAAATAATGCCAGCCCAAAGCCGAGGGGCAATCACCCGACCCAATGGGTCAACCGCCATCATTTCCATTGCACTGAGCTGTTCGCCAGCCTTCATCAAACCAATTTCTGCGGTCAATGAAGTCCCAGCACGACCAGCAAACAATAGAGCAGTAATCACTGGGCCTAATTCACGAGTCAAGGAAAGTGCCACCAATAAACCCAATGCCTGCTCTGAGCCATACCGATTTAAGGTGTAGTAACCCTGCAATCCCAGCACGAATCCCACAAATAAACCGGAAACCGCAATGATCACAAAAGAGTGATTACCAACAAACAGGATTTGATCTACGACTAACCGAGGTCTTTTGAGCAAAAATCCCGAACGCAAAATCACTGCTACAAACATTCTCGCTGCAAGACCAAGGCTACTTAAGTTACGGCGAACAAAAAATCCAAGGTCACCGAATAAATCGAGAAGTTTATGAAGGGCAACCATTAAACACTGACCCCAAAATCTTCTGCCAAGCTTTGGCCTGGATAATGGAAGGGTACGGGACCATCAGGTGCTGCATCCAAAAACTGCCTCACAAATGGATCTGTAGAGCGACTTAATTCATCCGGCGTACCTTGCGCACCAATGCGGCCATTCGCAATAAAATACACATAGTCAGCAATTTCAAAAGTTTCTTCAACATCGTGGGTAACCAGTAAACTCGTGGCTCCCAGGGCGTTATTAAGATCCCGTATCAAGCGTGCGGTAATTCCCAGGGAAATTGGATCTAAGCCTGCAAAGGGCTCGTCATACATGATGAGCGGAGGATCTAAAGCGATGGCGCGCGCAAGTGCAACACGTCTCGCCATGCCACCAGAAATTTGTGATGGCATTAAATCACGGGCGCCGCGCAACCCGACTGCATTTAACTTCATCAATACTAAAGAGCGCAAAAGGGCTTCGCTTAGATCGGTGTGCTCACGCAAAGGAAAGGCGACATTTTCAAAAACACTGAGATCGGTAAATAATGCGCCAAACTGAAATAGCATGCCCATGCGGCGGCGAGCAGCCATTAATTGATCGCTATTCATCTTGCCAATATCTTTACCTTCAAACAATACTTGGCCAGATTGAGCAGTAAATTGACCGCCGATTAAACGCAGAATAGTAGTTTTTCCGCAGCCCGATCCTCCCATGACCGCGACTACTTGGCCGCGACGAAACTCCATATTGAGGCCCGACAAAATCTGTCGCTCACCTGGAGCATAGGAAAAGTCCACATCCTGAATAGAAACGACAACTTCGCCTACTGATTGCGTGCTTGGATCCAAAGAGTTTAGGTAGACAGTGTTCATATCCCCGATATTATCGGGGTAAAACAGATGACCCCATTAAATACTCATCTACTGCCTGAGCACATTGACGCCCCTCACGAATTGCCCAAACCACCAAAGACTGTCCGCGACGCATATCACCAGCTGCAAACACCTTTGGAATGTTGGTTTGGTAAGCATTTTGGCCATCTACTGTAGCTTTGGCATTACCACGGGCATCTTTTTCAACACCAAAAGCATTGAGAACCTGTTGCACTGGAGATACGAATCCCATTGCCAACAGCACTAAATCTGCCTTGATCTCAAATTCAGAGTTGGGAACTTCAGCCATCTTGCCGTCTTTCCATTCCAAACGGACACCAATCAGCTTTTCTACTTTGCCGTTTTTACCCTCAAAACGCTTTGTGCCTACCGACCAGTCACGATCACAGCCCTCTTCATGGGAAGAAGAAGTGCGCAATTTTGTTGGCCAATAAGGCCATACCAAAGGCTTGTTCTCCACTTCCGGAGGCTGTGGGAGCAATTCAAACTGGGTAATTTTTGTAGCGCCATGGCGGTTCGATGTGCCAACGCAATCTGAACCAGTGTCGCCACCACCTATGACTACTACATGTTTATCAGTAGCACGAATTTCATTTTTGAAGTCGCCAGCATTCTCTTTATTTTGCGGAATCAAAAACTCCAATGCATAGTGCACACCCGCTAACTCCCGACCTGGTACAGGTAAATCGCGTGGCTGCTCTGCACCGCCGGTAATGACTACCGCATCAAAATCCTTCATCAATTGCTCAGGCGAAACGGTTTTTGTGGAGTAATTTTTTACTTCAGCGCCCATGGCTTCTTTGCCGACAAAAACACCCGTTTCAAATTTCACGCCTTCAGCCTGCATTTGTTCTACGCGACGATCAATCAACCACTTTTCCATTTTGAAATCAGGAATACCGTAGCGAAGCAAACCGCCAACACGGTCATTCTTCTCAAATACAGTCACATCATGACCAACACGCGCCAATTGCTGAGCGGCTGCCATACCTGCAGGGCCGCCACCAACGATAGAGATTTTTTTACCGGTCTTAGTTTTGGATAGCTGAGGCTTAACCCAACCATTCTCCCAGCCCTTATCAATAATCGCATGCTCTATGGATTTAATTCCAACCGCATCATTGTTAATACCGAGGGTGCAAGCAGCCTCGCAAGGTGCCGGACAAATACGACCAGTGAACTCTGGGAAGTTATTGGTTGATTGCAAAACATCTAAAGCATTCTTCCAGTCGTTATGAAATACCAAATCGTTGAAGTCAGGAATGATGTTGTTAACCGGGCAGCCGTTATTACAGAACGGAATGCCACAATCCATACAACGAGCACCCTGAACTTTTGCTTCTTCATCAGTTAATGCGGCAACGAACTCTTTGTAATGGTGGAGACGTTTAACGGGCGCTTCGTATGTTTCATCGACGCGCTCAAACTCCATAAAACCAGTGACCTTACCCATATCTAATCCTTAGTATCTTTTCTTAATATCCGTATTAATTAAGCGGCGACAGCTTTATTTTGTGCCTTATCCCATAACTCACCTAGAGCACGTTTGTACTCAGTTGGGAGGACTTTTACAAAACGGCCACGGGCATTTTCCCAATCGGCTAATAGCGCTTTAGCACGCTCTGAACCGGTGTAACGGAAATGACGCTCGATTAAGCCCTTCAAAATTTGCTCGTCTGTTAAACGTTCGCCACCATCTTTTACATCAACTGGGGCATGCCACTCAGACTGAGGCATCTTGGCAATTTGCTCTGCTGAAGGCAGTACTTTCTCTAAGCTTGCCATGCTGGTATTGCAGCGCTTATCGAACATACCATCTTCGTCATATACATAAGCGATGCCACCGCTCATACCAGCAGCAAAGTTACGGCCAGTTGAGCCGAGCACAACCACAGTTCCACCTGTCATGTATTCACAGCCGTGGTCTCCTGTACCTTCTACAACCGTAGTGGCTCCAGAATTACGCACTGCAAAACGCTCGCCAGCAACTCCATTAAAGAAGGCATCACCAGCAATCGCACCGTATAAAACAGTATTGCCAACAATGATGTTCTGAGCTGTATCACCACGGAACTCGTGAGGAGCACGGACAATCACGCGTCCGCCAGATAAGCCCTTGCCAACATAGTCATTGCCATCACCAACCAAATCCAAAGTGATGCCACGCGCCAAGAAGGCCGCGAAGCTCTGGCCAGCAGTGCCATTCAATTGAATATGGATAGTGTCGTCAGGCAAGCCAGCATGACCGTAACGCTGCGCCACTTCGCCAGAGAGCATTGCACCCACAGTGCGGTTTACGTTCTTCACTGGAACGATGAATGACACTTTCTCGCCACGCTCTAAAGCAGGCTCACTCTTCTCAATCAGGATATTGTCGAGAGCACTTGCCAAGCCGTGTTCTTGTGTCAATACTTGATACCGCGGCACCTCTGCAGCTACTTGTGGCGCAGCAAAGATCTTGCTGAAATCCAAGCCATGAACCTTCCAGTTCTCAATGCCTTTGCGGGTATCTAACAAATCAACGCGACCGATCAAGTCATCAAACTTACGAATACCCAATTGCGCCATGATCTCTCGAGCCTCTTCAGCAATGAAGAAGAAGAAATTCACAACATGCTCTGGCTTGCCAGAAAACTTCTTACGCAGTTCTGGGTCTTGAGTAGCAACGCCTACAGGGCAGGTATTCAAATGACACTTGCGCATCATGATGCAACCTTCAACCACTAATGGGGCAGTTGCAAAACCAAATTCGTCTGCACCTAACAATGCGCCGATGACAACGTCACGACCAGTCTTCATTTGGCCGTCAGCCTGCACACGAATGCGGCTACGCAAACCATTCAGAACCAAGGTTTGTTGGGTTTCAGCCAAACCGAGTTCCCATGGTGAACCAGCATGCTTAATAGAAGATAGTGGTGATGCGCCAGTACCGCCATCATGGCCAGCAATTACAACGTGATCTGCTTTTGCCTTCGCAACACCAGCTGCAACCGTACCAACGCCAACTTCAGATACCAACTTCACAGATACATCTGCTTTTGGATTGACGTTCTTTAGGTCATGAATCAATTGTGCAATATCTTCAATTGAGTAAATATCGTGGTGTGGAGGAGGAGAAATCAAACCCACTCCTGGCACGGAGAAGCGCAATTTACCAATGTAATCGGATACTTTTCCGCCCGGCAATTGACCGCCTTCACCTGGCTTAGCACCTTGTGCCATCTTGATCTGAATTTGATCAGCAGAGCGCAAATATTCAGTGGTTACACCAAAACGACCAGATGCAACTTGTTTAATTTTTGAACGCAAGGAGTCACCATCCAATAATGGAATATTCGCCTCAACAACATCGCTACCCAAAACACTTGCCAGGGTTTCACCCTTCTTGATTGGAATACCTTTGAGTTCATTCACATAGCGGTTTGGATCTTCGCCGCCCTCGCCAGTATTGGACTTACCGCCAATACGGTTCATTGCAATGGCCAAAGTAGCATGTGCTTCAGTAGAAATTGAGCCCAAAGACATTGCGCCCGTAGCAAAACGTTTCACGATTTCTTTTGCAGACTCCACTTCATCCAATGGAATTGCTTTTGCTGGATCAATCTTGAACTCAAACAAGCCACGCAAAGTCATTTGGCGTTTAGTTTGGTCATTGATGATGTTGGCGTACTCTTTATAGGTCTGGTAGCCCTTCTCTGCACCAATGCGAGTGGAATGCTGCAATTTCGCAATTGTGTCCGGTGTCCACATATGGTTCTCACCACGGATACGGAAAGCATACTCACCACCAGCATCAAGCATGTTGGTTAATACCGGGTCATTGCTAAACGCGGCGGCATGCATACGCAAAGCTTCTTCAGCCACTTCAAATACACCAATACCACCTACGTTAGATGGGGTGCCCTTGAAATACTGATTAATGATTTCGTGGTTCAGTCCAATTGCTTCAAAAATCTGAGAGCCGGTATAAGACATATAGGTAGAGATGCCCATCTTGGACATGACCTTTTGCAAACCCTTACCAACCGCCTTAATGAAATTCTTAACGGCCTTCTCACTAGACAAATCACCTGACAAGCCTTTAGCCATTTCGGTCAAAGTTTCCATGGCGAGGTATGGGTGAATGGCTTCAGCGCCGTAACCTGCCAAGAGTGCAAAGTGATGTGTCTCACGTGCGCTACCAGTTTCAACAACGAGACCTACGCTAGTACGTAATCCTTTTTCAACCAAATGTTGATGAATTGCAGAGGTCGCCAATAAAGCTGGGATAGCAACATGTTTCTCATCCACTTGACGATCGCTGACGATCAAAATGTTGTAGCCGGAGCGCACTGCATCCGCCGCTTCTGCACACAAAGATGCCAAGCGTGCTTCGATGCCAGCCTTACCCCATGCTGCTGGGTAGCAAATATCTAATTCGTATGAGCGGAACTTGCCGTTGGTGTAGTGACCAATATGACGAATCTTCGTGATGTCATCAAAATCTAAAATTGGCTGACTCACTTCCAAGCGCATTGGAGGATTAATGTTGTTGGTGTCTAACAAGTTTGGCTTTGGTCCGATAAAGGAGACCAAAGACATCACCATGTTTTCGCGGATTGGATCAATCGGAGGATTGGTGACCTGTGCAAATAACTGCTTGAAGTAGTTATAAAGAGGCTTATTTTTATTTGAGAGAACAGCCAGGGGACTATCGTTACCCATTGAACCAATAGCTTCTTCACCATTCATAGCCATTGGAGCCATGAGGTACTTAATGTCCTCTTGGGTGTAGCCAAATGCCTGTTGGCGATCTAATAATTTAGCCGCTGGACGAATTGTGGTTTTTTCATCTATCAAGTCCGCTTTGCTGGCATCAACTTCATCCAGCTTGACGCGAACTGCATCGATCCAACTCTTATAAGGCTTCGCTTTTGATACAGCATTCTTGAGCTCAACATCATCAATGATGCGACCTTGTTCCATGTCGATCATAAACATCTTGCCTGGCTGCAAACGCCATTTCTGAACAATTTTATTTTCAGGAATTGGCAAAACACCAGCCTCTGAGCCCATGATGACCAAGTCATCATCAGTTACGTAGTAACGCGCAGGACGTAAACCATTTCGATCTAAGGTTGCGCCAATTTGACGACCGTCAGTAAAGGCCATTGCTGCTGGGCCGTCCCACGGCTCCATCATCGCCGCATGGTATTCATAGAAAGCACGGCGATTGTCATCCATCAACGCATGCTGTTCCCAGGCCTCAGGAATCATCATCATCATGGCTTGTGCCAATGGATAGCCAGACATCACCAACAACTCTAAACAGTTATCGAAGCAAGCAGTGTCAGATTGACCCGGATAAATGAGTGGCCACAATTTTTTCAAATCATCACCTAGCACTGGAGAGCTGATTGCTCCCTCTCGTGCATTCACCCAATTGACGTTACCCTTAACAGTATTGATCTCGCCGTTGTGCGCAATCATGCGATATGGATGGGCCAATTCCCATGCAGGGAAAGTATTGGTAGAAAACCGTTGATGCACTAATGCAAGTGCTGATACTGTGCGCTTATCTTGTAGATCTTGGTAATATGCGCCCACTTGGTTCGCTAACAGCAAACCCTTATAAACAATGGTTCTCGCAGACATTGAAGCAACGAAATATTCTTTACCGTGCTTCAAATGCAAATCCTGAATTGCATGGCTTGCCGTTTTACGAATGACATATAACTTACGCTCAAGAGCGTCTGTTGTCATGATGTCGCGGCCACGGCCAATAAAAATTTGACGAATGAATGGCTCTGTCATTTGCACTGTTGGAGACATCGGCAATTTCACGTCAACCGGTACATCTCTCCAACCCAAAACAACCTGACCTTCTAAACGCACAGTGCGCTCTAATTCTTGTTCGCAAGCTAAACGGGACGCATGCTCTTTTGGCAAGAAAATCATGCCGACGCCATATTCACCGAGCGGCGGTAATGTCACACCTTGCTTTGCCATTTCCTCGCGATACAAAGTATCTGGAATCTGTATCAAAATACCAGCGCCATCGCCCATTAACGGATCTGCACCGACCGCACCCCGGTGATCTAAGTTCTCCAGAATCTGCAAGCCTTGAGCAACAATCTCGTGGGATTTCTTACCCTTGATGTGCGCTACGAATCCTACGCCGCAAGCATCATGCTCATTACGGGGGTCATATAGACCTTGAGCAATTGGGCGAAGATCAGAATTAAATTGTGTAGTCATAGTGTTTCCGAGTGGCATCAATGGCCTAATTACTTTTGGAGAATCAAATATAGGTGAATACCCATACCGATGCAATAGAAATAAAATGTGTCTGTCACATTTTTTAACTAACCGCACCAAAATGAATTATTTAAATAGGGACAGAGTCATTCAGAAGTCAAGCAGAGGCACAGCAGAAAGAATCTAAGTAATTGAATTTATTGAGTTAATTTTTCTAGGGCGTCCACGATATCGAATTTTAGCAATATCTGGATTTTCCTTAAAAAGCTTGTTTGCGTAGATATCACTTACCCAAGGCTTAGATCGAAGCAAGGATTCAGTGATCTGTCGGTCTTCCCAGTGAGGTGCACCATCCTTCACAAACTCTGCCCATTTCATTTGCCTCTCAAAAGGGGTGTTTCCGAGCTTCCAAAAAACCTGGTGATCCACCAGCCATGGATCCGCCTTACCGCCGATATGGGTGGCAAAGCTAGTCCACCCTGAATTTTGAGGACTTGATTCATAGCCAGCCCTCACCGGGTTCAGTTCAATGTAGCGCATACAACGCAAAAAATAATCCGGGTCAATCAAAGAAGAGCGATAGCGGCCCTCCCAAATTGTTCCCGACCGGTGGTGTTGTTGATTGAAGTACTGCGCATAGCGCCTACCTAAAGATTGCATTGTTTTAGCAAGTGAATCTTCATATTCCGGCGTCATCAGCAAATGCACATGGTTAGGCATTAAGGCAAATGCATGGACTGCACAGGCAAATTGTCTTGCCGCTTCTCGCAACCACTCCAAATAAATGTGACGATCTTCTGGGTTAAAAAAAAGAGTTTCTCGATTATTGCCGCGCACCATGACATGCATTGCTTGGCCAGGTATTACAGTGCGCGCTTGCCGAGCCATGTTGAAAACGAACTATTGCAGTTCGCGTGGGCCACCGCTACGAGAAAAGTCAGGAATAAACCAGTCTCCATCGGATTGTGTCACACCCTCTGGAACCACGCGGGACTCCTGCGGCACATCCCTCAAAGCTACTGACATATAGGATATCCACATTGGCAAGGCAAGACCGCCACCAGTCTCACGATCACCCAGGCTGGCCGGCTTATCAAAACCAATCCAAGCGATCGCAACTACTTTTGGGTTGTATCCAGCAAACCAAGCATCATGTGAATCATTGGTAGTACCAGTCTTTCCGGCAATATCATTACGACTGAGCTTAGCTCTAGCAGATGCTGCAGTGCCTGTCTTAGTAACCTCTTGCAACATACTGTCCATTACAAAAGCAGTGCGGGCATCCAAAACACGATTGGCGCCGTCACCAACACGGGCAGGCTTTGCCTCGAACAAAACTGTTCCTTTGGAGTCAACCATCTTATCGATCAAGAAGGGGTCAACGCGGTAGCCACCATTTGCAAACACGCTATAGGCCGACGCCATTTGCAATGGCGTCACCGAACCTGCACCCAAAGCCATTGTCAAATAAGGTGGGTGTTTTTCAGGCTCAAAGCCAAAACGCTGAATATATTCTTGTGCATAAGAAGGGCCAATCGCACGAATAATGCGAACAGAAACTAAGTTCTTCGATTTAGCCAAAGCATTGCGCAATCGCATCATGCCCTCATATTTACCATCGTAGTTTTTTGGCTCCCAAGCTTGACTTCCGGTCTCCATGCTGCCAATCGATAAAGGCGCATCATTCACCATGGTGCTTGGCGTAAAGCCTTTTTCAATTGCCGCTGCATAGATGAAAGGCTTAAAGGATGAGCCTGGCTGACGCAGCGCTTGAGTCACGTGATTGAATTGATTGCGACGGAAGTCAAAGCCACCTACCAAGGACAAGATCGCGCCGGTCTCTGCATTCATTGAGACGAAAGCTGCTTCGACTTGAGGCAATTGTGCTAACTTCCAAACCCCACCATCCAAAAGCAATCTCACGACAGCGCCTGGACGTAAGCGTTTTTTAGGCTGGGTGCTATCAGTGATCGATGCCGATGCTAATTTCATACCTTCACCCTTCAAGGTAATCGTATCGCCCGTAGCAATCATGACTTGCATTTCTTTTGGCTTTACATCCAGCACAACCCCTGATTGCAAATCATCCAACTGTGGGTAAGCAAGTAAAGCCTCATCAATGGCACGCTGACGCTTCACCCGATCCTCAGGAAGGTCGATAAAACCCTCTGGACCACGATAAGCATGACGCAGATCATACTCAAAAATACCGCGTCGGACTGCCTTATAGGCAGCATCTTGATCTGCTTTTAAGATTGTTGTGTAAACATCTATTCCTTGCGAGTAAATGGCCTCACCGTATTGAGTAAACAAAAGCTGACGCACCATTTCTGCTGGGAAATCCGCGCGCACCGCAAATTCATTGCCAAGGCCGCGAATATGCAACTCCTCAACCATGGCTTTTTGATAGTTTTCCGATGAAATGTACCCTAGATCCCGCATGCGCTGCAAAATATATTCTTGACGAATTTTGGCGCGGCGGAAATTGCTTACGGGGTTATATGCCGAGGGAGCCTTAGGTAAGCCAGCCAACATTGCAGACTCAGCAATTGTGATGTCTTTTAATTCTTTACCAAAATAAATCTGGGCTGCACTTGAAAAGCCATAGGCCCTTTGCCCTAAGAAAATTTGATTCATGTAAATTTCAAGAATCTTGTCTTTTGTTAGCTGAGACTCAATTTCCCAGGCCAACAACACTTCATAGATTTTTCGACTAAACGTTTTCTCATTGCTCAAAAAGAAGTTTCGCGCTACTTGCATGGTGATGGTTGAAGCACCCTGAGATAAATGCCCACGCAAATTAGTCAGGGCGGCCCTCAAAATGCCTACATAGTCGACTCCGCCATGAGAGTAGAAGCGATCATCCTCAATAGCTAGAACAGCATTGCGCATGCTAAGCGGTATTTCGTCCAAAGGAATAACCTTACGGCGCTCTTCGCCAAACTCACCAATTAATACCTTATCTGCCGTATAAATCCGGAGTGGTGTTTTTGGGTTGTAGTCTGTTAATGCCGAGATTTTCGGTAAGTTCGGTTTTGCTACCAAAAAGGCATAACCCATTAAAAGCATTACTACCAAGGCAAATGCCACGCCAATAATTAGCATGGCCTTCACTAAGGGATTGCTAGAAGATTTACGAGGTGAGCCAGGCCCTACTCGTGGATGCCGTGGACTTCTGTCGAACTGACGGACTGGTCGCTGGTTTTGTGGCGGCTTATCTTTTGGTGGGAGGGCCATAAGCTCAAATTATAGGGTGCTTGGGTAATTTTCTTAAAAGCTCCAAAACCCTTGTTTTTGGGTTTTTTAACTGATCTTTCCCGACATAAGGTTCAAACCATGCTGATGGCAATCCATTGCTTAAGTATAAAAAATATGGTGATGCCATCCCGCCATATTTCCCCCCGTTCTTTCGATGAAATCTTGAGTGAGCTTGGTGACGATCCAGCTATTCCTGATCCAAACGGAATCCGCAAAACAAGCTCCCCAAAAATCGATCGCCCCGAGCATCAAAACCAGAATAATGGGCAGCCAAAACTGGAGGATTTAAAAAAATTAATCCCGCCCATTCAAGTGCATAAATTAGGGGATGCTTTCACTTTAGGGTTATGCGCAATCGCTGTTGGCATAGCGTTATTAATGGCCTATGAATCCCTAAAAAGAAGTTCTGAAGTCCTAGCTCAAGACTCCCCTAAGGAGATATCTGAACTCAAAAAAGCGTTTGCCCTATTGCGCGCTGATCTGGAACGTGATCAAGATGATCTATATGAAGTAATAGACTTAATAGAAGTAAGTATTCACTCATTAAAGGAAAATAAGCTAATCAGCAGGGCTGTTGCTAAGCCCAAGACCCATCCTCATGAGTCAGAACTTCGACGCTGGCGTTATTTAGGGGTAAGTCAAATGGGTGGCGCCCACCAAGGGTTTTTCCAAGCCGGTAGGAGCAACGCGATGTTTGAAACAGGTGCGCTCGTTTTGGGCGATTGGCGATTGACGCAGCTTGAAAAAGACTTTGCCGCTTTCACCCACCCTCAGGGCAAAACTGTCATTCTCAGACCCTCCAAATCCGAATGAAACAAAGCCTAAAACACATGAATAAACAAATAAGAAAATTCGGCTTTTGTATTAGTCTTTTACTCACTTTTTTAGTTGACCCCACTCAGGCAAACATGCCTAAACAAAATTTAGTGGATGCTTCCATTAGTCTGCAATTTACCGATATTGAAGTCGTCGAACTTTTACAGATCCTTGCCAAGCTTGGCAACACTAACTTTTTATTGAGCGAATCGATCAAAGGGAGAATTACTGTTGAGCTCAAGAATACCCCGTGGCAAACAGCGCTTCACTCGATTCTGGCGAGCAGGGGGCTGCGGCTAGTTCGCAACGGGGATATTTACTGGATCGGCCCCCATGCAGAAATTGCTGCATTCCAAAAGCATCGGCGTGAAGATGCCGCTCTGCCCTTTGGTGGCGACCATATTAATAGTCCAAGACAAATCCTCATAGAGGCCCGCATTGTAGAAGCAGATGAGCGCTTTGCCCGCGAGCTGGGAGTCAAGCTTGGTTACCAAGCAAACTCTTTAGGCATTAGCCCAGATAAAAAACTATTTAGTAATGTTGATTTGGGTGGGTCGGGATTAAGCGGCTTTAATCCAGCAACAGTCGCCGCAACTCTCGTTTCCAAAAGCGGGAGCCGTCTTTTGCAAATGGAGCTATCTGCCCTTGAGTCCGACGGTCAAGGCAAGATCCTCTCCAATCCACGCATCATGACCGGAGATCAGGTAAAAGCTACGATCGAGCAAGGTACTGAGCTCCCCTATCAAACCACCTCCCAAAGTGGCAGCAAATTGCAATTTCGGAAGGCAAATTTACGTTTAGAGGTTTTGCCAAAAATTCATCCTGATGGAAAGATCTCCATGCTGGTTGGCATCAACAAAGACACCATTGGCATGAAAACTGAACAAGGGTACGCAATTGATACGAAAAGCCTGAGTTCTGAGGTTACCGTTGAAAACGGTGGCACAGCCATCATTGGGGGCATTTTTCAAACCACAGAACGAGAGGATGAAGTCAAAGTGCCTTTACTGGGAGATATTCCGCTCATTGGCCACTTATTTCGCCATAAATCTAAATTACAAGATAAAACCGAACTACTGGTCTTCCTAACCCCTACCGTTCTCGACAAACCCTAATAAAATCGAAGGGTGAACTCTTCGAAAAACAATATCTTTCTAATCGGCCTCATGGGTGCCGGAAAGTCAACGGTCGGAAAAGTGTTGGCCAAAAAATTAGGGCGCCGCTTTTTAGATGCCGATCATGTGATTGAAGAACGCTGTGGTGTAAAGATTCCGGTTATCTTTGAAATGGAAGGTGAAGAAGGGTTTCGCAAACGCGAGGCTCAAGCCATTCGAGAAATTACCAGCGAACATGACATTGTTCTGGCCACCGGAGGCGGAGCAGTTTTGCTTCCTGAAAATCGTCAAGCCCTCAGCGAATACGGTACCGTGATTTATCTACATGCAAATCCAACCGAGCTTTGGCATCGCACCAAGGGTAGTGAAGGACGCCCCCTACTTCGCAATGGTGATGCTAAAAAAGTTCTAGAAAATTTATATATCATTCGCGACCCGCTTTATCGCGAAATTGCTGATCACGTTATTGAAACTGGCAAGCCCAGCGTCAATCAACTGGTCAACACCCTAATCATGCAACTTGAACTCTCCGCTTGAAAACTATAATGAAAACACTTGAAGTTGATCTTGGCAACCGCAGCTATCCAATCTACATTGGCACCGACCTGATTGATCAGCCCAGCTTATTTTCTGCCTGCGAAAAAGCAACTTCAATTTATATCGTTACTAATACTACGGTTGCGCCACTCTATGCTGCACGCCTTACTAAGACCATAGAAATATTCGGAAAACCTGTCAGGACGATTACTCTGCCTGATGGGGAGTCATACAAAGACTGGAAAAATCTGCAGCTTATTTTTGATGATCTTTTGAAGTTTGGTGCCGATCGCCAAACCATGTTGATAGCCTTAGGCGGTGGCGTGATTGGAGATATGACGGGCTTTGCTGCGGCCAGTTTTATGCGAGGTATTCGATTCATTCAAGTTCCCACTACTTTGCTAGCCCAGGTTGATTCTTCGGTTGGAGGGAAGACTGGTATCAATCATCCTTTGGGCAAGAACATGATTGGGGCTTTTCATCAACCTGTAGCCGTCATTGCAGATCTCAACACGCTCAAGACTTTGCCCCCCAGAGAGCTCTCGGCTGGGCTTGCTGAAGTAGTGAAACACGGTGCAATTGCTGATGCTCAATTTTTAGATTGGATCGAAGTAAATGCATCGACTTTAC
>Ga0209188_1002107_pt1 | contig 15057 bp, 15 predicted proteins | sample C_130625_EF_Meta_FD_187307 | JGI IMG/M metagenome (GOLD analysis project Ga0209188, IMG submission 187307) | Freshwater microbial communities from Lake Croche, Canada to study carbon cycling - C_130625_EF_MetaG (SPAdes) (version 2) | ecosystem: Environmental > Aquatic > Freshwater > Lake...
TGAGCCTATCGTTGAGCCTATCGTTGAGCCTATCGTTGAGCCTATCGTTGAGCCTATCGTTGAGCCTATCGTTGAGCCTATCGTTGAGGTCATCCCTGAGAAACCAAAGAGGAAAGTAAAGAAGCCAAAAACAGATGATCAGAAAGAAGATAATAAACGTATGACTGAATTTTTGAATGATTTATGGGGTGATTATGAAACACGTCTTAGTTTTCAAGAAATTCAACAAGAAATAGAATCTTATCAGCCACCTAATGAGGTACTACAAAAATTTAAGGATTCTTATTATTCGCGATTCATGCAGGAGGGTTATTACATTGATCGTAGACCAAAGGTAGAGCCGGCGCCAGAGCCAAAGGTAGAACCAGAGCCGGCGCCAGAGCCAAAGGTAGAACCAGAGCCGGTGCCAGAGAAGCCTCGTCGTAAGCTAAAGATTATTAATGATCCTCCAAAGCTTCCAGCTTCACCGGAGTTGTAGGGGCTAGCTCCTACATTTTAATCTTTTGTAATACTAAATGTACCCAGTTTTGGTATGTATCGCAAAACAAGAACAAGATTACATTGAAGAATTCATACAATACCATCTATCTATTGGATTCAAACATATCTTTTTGTACGACAATGAAGATGAACCTTTTTATGAAACTTTTTTACAAAAATACAAAGAGTTTCTTACTGTTCATCATTTACCTTTCAATAACTATCCCAAGGCTGTACAATATACGGCCTTAGACCATTTTACTTCTTCTATGAAAGATCCAATTACCCATGTCATGCATATTGATATTGATGAATTTTTAGTTCTAAAAAAACACAAAACGATTCAAGAATTCATAGAAGAATACATTGTAGATTCTACGGTTGGTATTGGTGTTCATTGGCGTCTTTTTGGTGATTCTGGAAGAACTGAAAAGACCAATGAACCCGTTACCAAACGTTTTACCATGTGTCAAGAAAAAGGAGATATGCATATCAAAACACTTTTTAAACGTGATGCATTTGTTAATTATCGTAGTGTCCATGATATCACCACTCTACGTGGATTCATAAAATCTACGAATGGATCCATTGTACGTGGACCATTCCATAAAAACATTGATCTTAGTGTTATACAATTGAATCATTACAAATGTAAAACATGGCCAGAATTTCAACAGATTCGTAAACGACAACGTGCCGATATAAAAGGGGATCACAATGAAGATGTAAAAAAAAGTTTTGATGAAAATAATTTTAATGAAGTAGAAGATACATCTTTAGCGTATTTTGGTTTAACTTTTTATAAAAGCTTATGATATGAACGAGTTTCTGAATAGTAAAGGAATCCGTGACGTAGAAGGACATTCTCAATTGTCTCTACCTAAAACAAATCATCTTATACATCTATGTAAAGATTGTACCAATGTCATGGAGATTGGATTCAATGCCGGACATTCTGCAGAAACTTTTTTACAGAATACAACTGGACACGTTACCTCTTTTGATTTAGGTGAACATCCCTATGTACATGTTGCAAAGGAATACATAGATACAATGTATCCAGGTAGACATACGTTAATACTTGGTGATAGTAGAGAGACCGTACCACAATGTAAAGATACGTTTGATTTACTTTTTATTGATGGTGGACATGAATATGACATTGCAAAGGAAGATTTAAAAAATTGTATTCCATTAGCTAAACCAGAAGCCATCTTCATTATGGATGATACCATTTATACTCCAGAATGGGTACAAGCCTATACAGTAGGACCAACTCAAGCATGGTTAGAAAGTGACGTTGTTAAAGTAGGAGCGATGGATTATTGCAATGGGATGGGCATGTCGTGGGGGATAAGTCAATCTCATCCCATGAATCTATAAAGATAATTTTGGATTCATACTTTTTATTTAGATAATCACAATTAGATCTTTTAGAAATTACTTTACAACCACAGGCAAGAGCTTGATTGATCCGATGTGTTTCTAATGAGGTATTTTCTAAATAAGGTATATTAAGTACATACTTTGCGCGAGTAATCAACTCAATCACAGAATCATCATAAACAGCATAGGCAAATACAATATTTTTATCTGGATACTTTTCTTTCAAAAGTATCTCTACTTTTTCACGTGTTTCATTTGGATATCCATAAAAAAGTAAATCAATCGGTTGATTACATGTTTCATATAAATTGTTACGATTCAAAAATTCCCAATCAAATAAACCACATGATTTTATACCCCATCTTTTGTAACACTCATCTGCATTGTACTGACTATAATGAAAGACTGGATTCCGACGTAAAAGAGATATATAATGTTTATTATCAAAAAAGTCACTTGCAATATTTTCTGCTTGAAAAATGTAGTAGGTTACTTTATGTTTGAATTGAAAATGTAATAGGTGGTATGGATTCACTGCAGAACCCATGACAAGAATCGTTTCATTTTCCCTCAATTCTTTCAAAATCGGAATCTTCAAACGTATAGATAACAATAATGCATTTTCTATGTGAATGTTACTGAAAATACATATTGCTGTTGCCATATGTATTGTTTACATTTTATTTCAAATGATTACTTTTTATAATGGTGAAATATCCCAATCCATATTATTATACTTTTTTAGTATTTTTTGAGTAGTAGTACATGGTTCTTCTACTTCTTTTCCATCTCGTTTATTTTCATGATATGAAATCCATCTTTTTTCTATTTTTTTAAACATCGGATACCATTGTTTCATTTGTAGGTGTTTTTTAGTTTCATTGTGACGATTATACTTTGTTAACGTTTCACAATGAAATTTACAGAATTTACATTCATATACTTTTTTTTCTTCCATGTGTTTTTTTGAAAGTAAATGCCGATCATAACAATGTTTATAAATTGTAGTATAGTTGCATTTTTTACATTCATAAGATTCAATCTTTTCTTCCATGTGTTTTTTTGAAAGTAAATGACTATTATAATTTTGTTTATGTGCTGCAGTATAGTTACACTTATCACAGTGGTACATTATATAGATATATCTGTATTCTTTTAAATAATAATAATTTAACAACTATTAGAACACATTTATTTTTAGAATCTAATAAAAGTCAAATAGAATCCTAATGGTACTATAAAATGTAAATTTACATTTATACATCCATTCTATATGACCATGGCCATTTTTTTAAAGAAATTTATTTTATGTTCTCCAATTGTTAAAATTTTATTAGATATATCCCTGTTTCTTTAAAACAATTTTTTCCTAAATCTTCCGCTCATTTTCTTATGAGACCGGTTTCACAATCTACCACCAATTTATCAAGGTAAAGTGTGAACACGAGAAGGTCAATGTTCACCTGCGAGTTATTCGTAAAGCTAATGTTCAAATTACGCGTGGATGCCTTATCAGCGTCACGACTACGCTTCAAGTCTACGTAGTACACACGGTTATTAGCCCACCAAGACTGACTAATGAGACCAGCTCCAATACCAAGATCCGATGAAGTAAGATTGTCAGCAAGGGCAACCTGTTCAAGGAAATTCTCAAATGTGTAAAAGAGACTAGAATTCAATACGTTCTGTCCTCCAAGGGTTACCTGAAGATTGGAGAGAGAAATGGGAGCATAGGTTGCAGGGCATGTATCAAGTGGTGAACCATACTGAGAGAATCCATAAGCAGTAGATCCACTAATGGTAGATGGTTGAGCACTTGCAAGAAGAGGAATAATGACTACTCCAAGAGGATTCTTAATGCCAGACTGAATAAGTTGACTGTACGAAGCACCAGCCGACAAGTTGTTGTACTGGTTGGTAATGAACTGTTCGTAAACAACAAGCTTATTTCGGTTCTCTTCAATGTACTTGAGTGCCTTGCTTGGCTCCATCTTTACAAGCGAATAGTAAGCACGGCATGAAGGCATGGGGTGATTTGCTATGCTTGTACCACCAATATTTACTGATCCACTACCTACAGGAATGGCCGTAGTAGGCGCACGAGCAATGAAACAACCAGCACATACAAAGGCAGTAGTCGCAGGGCACGAAGCAGGATTGGCAGCACTGGTTGGGGCCGTACCACTGAATCCCTGTACGTTATTGATAGTAATGGGACAAGTATTCGGGAAAGTGGAGTTGGTAGGTGCACCAAAGTACTGAGTGTTGAGAGCAGGGTTTGTTACCGGAACACTGATAGAACCAGTATTGAAATAGATTCTCATGATTGCTGAAAGCTTACGAACAAGACCAAGCCGATCCATTACGCTACACAAATACCGAACGGGAAGAATAGCCACATCGTACCAGACAAGAACGTTTCCTACATAGGTAAAATAAGGCTTAAATTCAGTTGATAATTGAGATGAGGACATGAAAGTAAGCTGAGTTCCTGTACCAGTACCCCAGAACGATTGCGAAGAAGACTGAGGAGGATTGGACAAATCAGCAAATTTAGAGATACGGTTAGCAATGGCCGTATTTACTGCTCCTGCATTGACTGCCGACTGAGCCGATGACTGGGATGTAGTGCCAACTTGGTAACCAAGATAAGGAACGTTGTTTACAAGTCCAGTACCTGCTCGGTTTGTGTAAGATACTTTTGTATCCGTAAGACCAGAAGGAGCCATGTTGAATACCTGAGACTTCTCATTATCAATGGCACCATCAAATCCAAGAGAAGGTCCCCAAGTATTCAAGTCAGTGGTAGACATTTGGCTAAGCATACGGAAATTCTGAATTACGTTGGTAAATGGCTGCGTGTCTGAAATAACCTTACCATCAGCCTGTACTTCAATCTGGTGAATCAAATTTTGAAAGTTTGACTTAAGCGAAACAAGGGAGATACCGGCACAACCACCAAGCGAAGCAACGGTAGAGAGGCCACCCGTAGAAACTCCAAGAGCAGGAAGAGATACGGTAGCACCTGCTGAAGTTGCATACGCGGCCGTCATGACAATGGGAATGGTAAGGTACATATCCCCAGTATCCGTGAAGCCACCCGAGTTGTAGATACTTGTGAGATCAAACTGTACCTGCGTTAAACCAGAGTTGTTAGAGTATACTCCGTTGTTAATATCGTTGATATAGTTCCATTGCTTGTCAGTGTAGCTAGAGTAACTATCAACGGACTGAGGCGTAGCAGACTTGGCAAACTCGTAGTTGTCAGAGTTCATATGTTTTCTAAAGAAAATAATTTTACCCAAAAAAAAATATCCATTTAGATTACATGGATGTGGATCAACTCACATTGAGAGACCTACGTTTAGAAGCAGAATTAAGTAAGAAATCTAAGGCTGCTGTACCTGTTATGGAAACCCAAAAAGATATGCCTACTGACATTATCAACTCAGTAGTAAGCGACTTGAATCTAAAAGATCTTGGAATAGAAGAACAATTACAGAAAATTTCTCGTAATGCAGTCAAAGATGTATATGGTTGGAAACCATCTCTCATTAAGAGTGATGTTACGAATGCCATGATTCAAGATTATCAAGATGAAGTAGCGAATAGTTTTTATGATGATCCCATTACTGGAAAGAAATTCAAATATGTACCCTCTAGTTCAGACATTACATTAGAAGAGTATACTCCTCAAGATACCTTAGAATCCAAAGGAATATCTGAAGAAGAGATACGAGCAAGACAACGTACTTTAGCAGCTGCGCGAAAAGCCTATGAACAACAAATTGTAGATGAAACAGAACGACTTGAATATATCAAGGGTACAGTAGAATTTCAAGAACAAGCTAGAGTCAAAGGATTTTATAACAAAGAATTTTTACGTGCAAATCCAGATTTAGCCATTACTACCGAGAGTGGTTATCTAGATTATGTACAACGATTAGAAAATGAAATATTTGGATTTAAGGCTCGTATTTTTGAAATTGATGCAGAATTAGCCGATTTAGCAGAAATGTTACAACAGAATGAACGTGTAAAAAGTGAAAATCAAGCAAATAAAGCTAGAGTAGATCAGGCCAATTATCGTACATTACAAACACGTAGTGAAGAGTTGAATCTTTTGAATCGTGGAAAGTTAAATTTGGAACGTCAACCAAATGAATCCGATCAGGATTTTCAACAGAGATTAATTGACGTAGGCCAGGTTGAATTTGATGAGGAAGCCATTACAGACCAAGCAGGACGACGTGCCGTAAGCAAGTTTAAAGAAAACATGAAAACTATTTCACGTAACAATACATTAGCTGAAAATATGATAAAGTCAGTAGATCCATCACGTTTATTTTTATATAACAAGTACTTTTCAGCCATTCAATCCAAAATGAAAGAAGTCTTTGGGGCTACTACATTTAAAGAAGATGATTTCAGAAACTTACTTGGTATTTTTGATAACATTATTGGAAAGGTATCACTTGAACCAGCAGAACAAGCAGTTGCACAACAAGTATATCAAGCCGAACCCTATTTTGATTTACCTAATGTACCTTCCTATGGTTCACCTTATTCTGAAATACCTAACTTTGTACCTTTGGCACCTTCTTATGAATCAGTTTTTGCAGATTCCCGATTTGCATCAAGCAGAGAACAAGCCCCAATAGGTAGACAAGTAATAACAGCTAGTAGCGACGAACAACAGACACTAACAGAAGAACGACAAAGAGCAGCAGAACGAAAGAGAGCTGGACTTTCTACGACACCAGAAGAACAAGTTGTTAAGGCTCCACGTGAACCATTTGAACAAAGATGGGTACCAAAACAAGGAAGATCAGATGCGCAAGATGTATGGGAAAGTACATCAGAATCCTTGACTAAACAATTTGGAGGAGCATACCAATCCATTACAGGACAAACATTAACTGGTTCAAAACTTGAAAGATTTCAAAAAGTCTATAATGCTGGGTTAATAGAACCACCATTTTTTCAACGATTACAAAGAGAGCAACAAGTAGGCGTAGGGTTACAGCATGAAAAACTTCCACGCTTTGCTCATCTTGGTAAAATTGCTATTGATCCTCATGCCCTCTACTACCAGAATACTCTAAAGGTTCTCTCTCATAATAAGCATCACTTTTTAGGATACAAGAATACAAAAGTATCCGAAGACTTCGTAAGTATTCTCATGGATTTATTGAAAGGTAAGTTCCCTACTGGCCATGAATTAAAGAAATTGGATCTTCATGAAAAAGAATTATATGACAATATCATTCATCTAGCCCATTTACATAAAAAGGCTGAACATAACTTACCCCAAACAAGACAATCAATGAAACACCGTTTTGAGTTACTCAATGGCGAAATTGGCGCAGGAAACACAAATAAATCTATTAAGGCAGAATTAAAACAATTGGTTCATAAAATGGCTCATGGAGGTATGATTAGCCATGTACAGGCCTGGAAATATTTAAAAAGTATATAAGTCCGTTAAATCTAATTTTTACGTAAAAAAATAATCTAAGGAAAGAATATGTATCACGAAGTCGGTATTCAAGCTCTTTCGCCTAAACAAATCTCTCGTATCTTGAATGGTCACGGTGTACGTGTAAAAGCTGGAAGTCACCACAAAATGCATCTTTCTTCTGAACATGCTAAGAAGTTGCATCGTGCTCATCTTAAGGGATCTGCCGTTACTGTTACGCTTGATCCCTATGCTATTGAGCATAATCAGCATCTTCGTAGCCATGTAGGACGCGTTGCCCACAAGGCACTTACTGGAAAGGGACCTAAAGGTATTAAGAAATTTCAGAAGTGGACGACTGCCATTGGTGATTATCTTAAGCCAGTTGCAAAGCCTATCCTTGGTGCATTGACAGACCAGGCCGTTAACAATATCAATGCATATGGTGATCAGTCGGCAAGTATGGCAGGTCAAGGTTTACATAAATACCGTGGTACAGGACCTAAAGGTATTAAGAAATTTCAGAAGTGGACTAGTGCCATTGGTGATTTTGTTAAGCCAGTTGCAAAGCCTATCCTTGGTGCATTGACAGACCAGGCGGTTCACAATATCAATGCATATGGTGATCAGTCAGCAAGCATGGCCGGTATGGGTGTACGTAGGCGGGCACACCGAGCAAAGCGTGTAATGAGTGAAGCACAGAAGGAAGCCCTTGCTAAGGGTCGCCATGCTCTTCGTCTTAAGTTAACTGAAATGGGAGCTGGTCGCGCCCACCATGCTCATCCTCATCATCGTGTTCATCATGGAAAAGCATTAATGCCAGCAGGCTACGGCATGGAGGAATATTGTTAAAGAGCAAGCCCCATTATTTTGGTTAAGCTTTTTTAAAGCTTAATACTATGAACTATATCAAACGTGTTTTGAATATGAAACAAAATATCCCTCCCAATGTATCTCGCGCATTGGAAGAGATAGGCGACAAACAAATCATAAGTGCAAGGTGTGGACGTACTCCAGTGCAAGCCATTGTACAAGGTACACTCCGAACCATTGCCAATGTACCCTATGACCAACTTTTTCATCTTTTTATTGAATTAGATTTAGGTGAATCCAAATGGATTCTAGAAAAGATTGAACGGATTAATTTGGTAAGAGAAGATAGAAGTAGAAAGCCAGGCGTAGAGTTTACTTCTTCCTTTTCAGTAGGAAAAACAGTAAATGAATTATTTGTAAATACTCAATCGTACATGGGTACTCGCTTTCTTCCCTATCAATCTAATTCTAACAATTGCCAAGTATTTATCATGGGTGTACTTCAAGCCAATGGATTAGATACTCCAGAACTTGCAGAGTTTGTAAAACAAGATACACGTTCCATTTTTAAAAATAATCCCTATTTAAGAAAATTTGCCAATACATTAACAGATCTTGGTGGTTATTTCAATGCTCTACTACAAGGAGGTAAAGTCATGAAAATTGGTGGAAACAATGTAACTACAAGTGATGACTTGGACAATCTATGTAAATCTATTCCATCTTTCCATGGTTGTTTTACAGTAAAAGAGTTGCCTACTTTAAAAAATGGATACTACATTATTAACTTGAATGGTCATTCTCATTGGACTATGCTTTATAAAAGTGGTGATTTATATTGCTATTATGATTCATTTGGATTCAAACCACCTCAAGAATTAGAAGATAGATTAGGTGAATACTTTTGGAATCAACGAGAGAATCAAGATTTAAATCAAACCTCTTGTGGATTCTATTGTGTTGGATGTATCAAATACATGAATAAACGTACTAATAAAAAGAAAGCCATGGATGATTACGCTGCGCTCTTTAATAGAGATACCAAAAAAAATGACCTTATTCTTCATAGTCTTTTACAGTGAATACATTTGGATTCAATTTAACATTTATACATATTAAGAAAGTTTTTCCGTAAATGAGATAGTTTACCTCCTTTTAGGTCAATCATGAAGAAGGAGCGTGGTTCATTAGTAGCCTCATGGTACATTTTTTTGAAATGTTCCTTGTCAATATCATGAATGTTATGATTCTTTAAAATATTTTGAATCGTATGGTTATCATTCAACTTGAAAATAATAAAGTAGTTGGCATTACGTGTAATAATCTTAGGAGTGGCCGTGTACGACTGAGTCATGAAGAATGATGTAAATCCGGCCTTTCTACCTGAAATGGCAAAGTCATTTAGCTTTTTCATCTCTTTTGGTTTCAAATTAATCCAATCATCAAAAATAATAAGCTTCTCATGTTTACGGTCTTCTTCAAAGCTTTTTACATCTGGTAGATCTGCAATGTCTGTAATGACCTTCATTTCAGGTATCTTTTGTTGTAACATTTCATATAATGGTTCTTGTGCACTCACAGGATTAAAAAGAATAATTTCATAAAAAGCTTCATCTTTACGTGAAAGAAATTCAATCAAAGCGTTTGTTTTGCCTGAGCCTGTACCTCCTATGCATACAATGATAGAATTAGGTAAAATGTGATGTTTCTTAAAATTCTTATCTACTTTAGAGTTTGATTTTAAATCCGCTGGTAATTTCTCATACCAATTCGCTACGTAATCCGACATACTAAACACTAATATTTAATTTTGGAATGACTTTCTTTACTTCCTTTCCTTTATTTTTTAAAAGTAATGATATGCATACATTTGGATCTTGCGCGAGAATAGAATTCAAGTTTTGGTCTACAAAGGTAATGGTCAAATACTGATATGTACCTGGTGATAATTTAATCCATTTTAAAGAAGGTGGTTGATAATTTATATTAGATCCAAATGTTGCATTGACTGGCATGGTATCTAGTACATCGGTTGGCACTCCTACTTGATTATCTACTAAAGAACAACGTATAATAAGAGAATTCACATTGGATCCTAATGGAGTAAAAGTATTCAAAGTGGATGCATTTGCCGTGTTTACAGAAGGATAAGTACCAGCAGTATAACCTATGATTTTTCCAAAGTTATTACTGGTTATAGTGATTTGAGGACATAAAGAAGAAGAATGATATCCTACCCAATTAGCAGGAGCAGTCCATCCAGAAGGAGCTGATGTAGGAACTAATTGAGCCACAATTTGAACACCGTAGTAAGTACTATTATAAAGTAGAGTTAAATAATATACATATAGTCCAGAAGAATTAATCAAATATAATCCATTTGTAATACAATATTGCTGTAAAAATGCATTTATATCTGTTACCGTATAGAATCCATCTTGAATTGTAACTGTTCCAGTAAAAAAAGTTGCTCCTGTAGCAGGAAAGGTAAATGTAAAAATATTATTATTATAAGCTTTTGTAACATTAAACCATGAATATGGAATCTGGATGTTACTAATAGCAAGTTCTGCTTCATCATAAATTTGAAAACTACCATTAATAAACTTATATTGATATGTACTATTATTGATAGCATTATTTGAGTTCAGTACTAGATTATATGACATATATTATGATTAGATATTTTATATTATTATAGTATAATGACTGCTTTTAATCCTCCATCTAATTTATTTTTCAATGGTGTTACATTCAATCCTACTATTATTGAACAAGCAACAAGTACAGGTTTATCTAAAGCAGAGGCAGACGCGTCCTATTTAAAAAAAACTGTTGCTGATACTGCTACTGCTTTAGAAACATTTTCAAGTGGAATTGTAACAAATGGTATATATCAAACTTTAGCATCAGGAATAATGAGTATAGGATATAGTGCTGGATTTATATCATTATCAGGAGCAGTAACAGTAAATAATTCTTTTCAAACACCTTCTATTGATGCTGCCTTTTCAGGTGGAGTTTTTAATGTTGCTTGTGTTACACCATCTACAATCAATATTGGGACTGCAAATGCAACAGCAATAAATGTAGGTTCAAATGGTATTACTACAAATATAACTGGTACTACTAATATAGCACAAAATACAACAGGAACAAAAAATACCTATATTGAAACTGCTTCATCCACAACAACAAACATTATTGATTTTCATAGTAGCGGTTTATTTGATACAAATTATGATTCAAGAATAATATCATCAAGTGGTTCAGCATCAGATGGAACAGGAATCCTTCAAACTTTTTCTAATAATGTAGAAATGTTTTTTAATAATGCTATTCCTCGTGCTTTGCCGTCTTTAACTGGTATTGGGTTCGGTTACTATAATGGAACTGATAATGCTACAACTATAGCAGGATATGCTCCATATGGTGGTGTTTCTATAGGGGGATGTGGTTCATCAAATCCTCTCGCAACAACTACTTATGTTCAGGCGATGTGTATTTATCCATATTATGGACTTCGTTTATATACGGGTGGAATATCTTTTGATAAAGGCAATTTGACTTCAGGTTATGGTTCAGGTCGTGGGTCTTTTATACAAACTGGAACAGATACTCAAAGTGCGTCTATTGGTGCTGCTAGTTCCAGAGTTTTTACTGTTTCTTTTACAGCATTTGGAAGTAATCCTATTATCACGCTTGGACCTATTGGAACATCTACAAGAACAGTAATATCAGGAATGACATATACAATTTATAGTGTTTCTACTAATTCTTTTTCTTATTTAGCGTGTAACAATAATGCTGCTGTAGCAACATCAGGAACATATGGAGTTTATTGGACTGCTATTGGATCATATTAAGCGATACGAGTTGCAGTATATGGAATTGCAGCATTGCATAGAACTGTATGCTGTCAAAGATAATTTATGCAATCCTAATTAAACTTAGCATTTGGCATGAAGCTTGAACAACAGGTAAAGATCCACCCGTCATAGTAACAGAAGATATATAAGCCATTCCATAATAATATCCTGCCGTAGTAACTGTAAAAACAAATGTTGGATAATGATTAAATGAATTTGTATTCACGTCATTTTTTGTAGCACTTATACTACAACCAGTAATTGATGTTATTCCTGAAGGTGTTGTGGTTCCAGTTGTAATGATTCCAACCGTTAATGACAAAGCACATGCAGTTGGAGGAGATACATAAGAAAAAACAGTATATGCATTCAAAGATACAGTATATGTACCCGGATTTAAATAATTAGATGTAGTTCCAGTAGATGGAGAATAACAAGCACCTGTTCCACCTGATGAAATAGAGGATGAAGTAGATAAACTAGTTACTCTATAACTATAACCAAGATTTGTTACTGCTAATGTTGGTGCTGTTGCATAACTTAAATTGGTAATTGTATTCCATAATGTAACGGCATTATTTGTGTTACCAATGGAAACGGCTCCAGTAGTCGTACCATCGCTTATGTGAACTGTAGAAGATTGGCCCGTACTTGTACCCGTGCATATATTTACTGTGCCTGTAGTAGTGGCACCCGTCATGATATTGCATGTACCCGATGTAGTAGCTCCATTCATGATGTTTGTATTGGACTGATTCGTTGTACCATTATTAATGTGAACGTTAGCACCTACAGGCATGGAGTTACCATCTGCAAGGTGAACGGTTCCAGTACGTCCAGAACTTGATGAAGAATTAACACCAATGTACAAGTTACCACCTGTTTGAGCTGGATAGATAGACATGTCTCCAGTTGCACTAGTTGGCTGTATCGTATTTACAGCTACACCAGAACTAAATGTTTCCAAAGCAGTAGCCGTATCAGATACCGTTTTTTGTAAATACAAGGTGTTTGCTTGTGTTTGTGTTAGCCCGGTACCAGATGTATTAAAATAAGATGGATTATAAATAGTCACTACATAAGATGGAGGCGGATACGATGACATACTATAGAATAATATTTTCTTTTAGTATATTATGTCATTTTCACTCATTTTGAATGGTTCAAACAATGTTAGTACTGCCACGAATACTCAATTCAAGTACACGTTTTTAGCTGGTAACTTTGTAGCAAAAGATATGGAAATGTGTGTATCAAGTGTTACTATACCATATGCCTTCCCCAATGTATCTAAATACTATGCTAATACAACGTTTAGCCTTATCTTTCCAGTACTTGGAAGTACACAAACACTATCCATTACATTACCTGACGGATTCTATGCAGTAAGTGACATTCAAAACTATATTCAGAATCAATGCATTGCCAATAACTATTATCTTGTAAGTGGAACACAAAATGTTTATTTTTTTAACATTACCGTAAATGCTACATATTACACAACCCAAGTAGTTTGTTCACCTGTACCCACTACTTTAGGGTCTTATAACTATGGATCGGGTGGTAAGTGGGGAACGGGAGCAGGTGGCTTACCCACTACTGCATATACTCCACAACTTGTATTACCTACATCTGGTGGAATTAATGCATTGATTGGTTGGCCATCTGGTACTTTTCCAGCAACGCAACAGACATCAATTTATAGTCAGACAGGTTCTGCGGCACAGACTGCAGCAGGTATTTCCCCAGTAGTCGCGCCAGTAGGGTCTAACATTAATTCTATTGTTGTACGATGTAGTATATTGAAGAATAACGTAACAGTCCCATCGGATGTACTTGATGGATTTCCCATTAATACTACTTATGGAAGTAATATCAATTATTTTCCATCGTTTGAGAAATGGATTGACATTAATGATGGTACATATTCTAACTTTTTATTAAGTTTTGTAGATCAGAATTTGAGTACTATTTATTCCAATGATCCAAATGTAGCAATAACTCTTATGATTCGTAGAAAAAAAATCTAAGGAATAAGTATGCACAAACTTCTCGTTGCCATGGGAATCTCTAAGAAACACTTTCACCACCTCAAATACCTTAAGCACCATGTAAAGCGCGGCGGTGCAGCTCAGAAAATGTTAACAGATGTAGAAATGAGAGAGAAAGGTTCAGGCATGAAACGGCATGCACTCAAGTTTAAGATGTGAACCTTCCAGGTTCATCGGATATTGTGATTTTTTGTTCGTTATAAAATTGTTTCATCCAATATGGTTCTTGCATAACTGGTAAATCTTCTAATCCTTTGCACATGATTTGAGTACGAATGTTCGTCTTCCATGACTCTACGTATACATTTGGATCCGGTGTACCTACAAATTCCATGATATCATTATCACTCAATGATTCAATGGAAAGTTTCATTTTTTGAATTCTATCAAAAGCTTCTTTCATGGTGTACCGTTCGCGTTCTTCTTTCTCAATTCTCTTAATCAGATGTTCCTTCTCCAACTTCTTTACAATCTTTTGGCGTTCTATATCTTCTTCATTGACTGGTTTCTTTTCAAGAATTAACTCTACATTGTCGCGTTTATCTGGATGAAGAGATAGTAAAAGGGAAATCAATTGTTTAATCTGTTGATCTTTATCTTCCATTTTTACATTGTAATGATGTTTCTTTGAACGATTATGTGCCAAAAGACCAGACTCCATCTCAAAGGTATCTTTGCAGATAGGGCATTCATGTTCCATATAGTAAGTATAGAAAATAAATCTCTAAGTTCCTAAAGAATCCATTAAGATTCTATTCATGGTATATACTTTGGAATTAGTTTACAAAAAGAAAAAAGAAAAAGAAAAAGTGGTTGGGGTAGGGTACCCCGAGTTTAAGAAATGAATATTTGTCTGGACTTTTTGTAGAATTTGTTGTAGTTTTTGTTGTAGTTTTTGTTGTAGTTTTTGTATAGAATGAATCCATGAAGAATCTGCGCGAATCCTCGGTGAATACATTGTGGATTCTTTTGAATATATATTGTATTCATAAGAATCCAA
>Ga0209188_1002109_pt1 | contig 15053 bp, 5 predicted proteins | sample C_130625_EF_Meta_FD_187307 | JGI IMG/M metagenome (GOLD analysis project Ga0209188, IMG submission 187307) | Freshwater microbial communities from Lake Croche, Canada to study carbon cycling - C_130625_EF_MetaG (SPAdes) (version 2) | ecosystem: Environmental > Aquatic > Freshwater > Lake | place...
GTTAATAACTACACAGTTGGCACTACGGTGTATACAGTAGCTACATTACCCAGTGCGGTTACATCAGGTGCGGGCACAAGAACTTTTGTATCGGATTCTTCGGTGACTACTTTTAATACAACGGTAGTTAGCGGTGGGGCAAACACAGTGCCTGTATTCTCCAATGGAACCAACTGGAAAGTAGGCTAATATGATAAACTCTAACTTATTTACGAGGCAAATATGAGCTTCATCAAAAACCCACTAGCCAATATATCCGGCGGCATCCATGATATAGGAAAAACAATTGCTAATAACCCTATAGCAGATATGGCTTTGGCAGCAGCGGCTATGGCTGTTGGTATACCTCCACAATTTGTTATTGCAGGCCTTGGTGAAGCGGGCACAATTGCCGCCGGTATTGGTGGTATTTCTGCTTTAACTACAGGTAATATTGGTGCTGGTTTGCGTGCAGGTTTGGCTGCTTATGGCGGTGCTAATTTATATACAGGGCTTGGTGGTACAGAAGGGGCTGCCCGCAGTTTATTTGACAGTTCTTCTGGCGCGGCTTTGCACCCTGAGATGGATATTGGCTTTGGAGATTCTGCTGCTACTTACGGCATGGACACCCCAGAATCAATGGTGCCTCAACAAGCCCAAACACCTCTTACACGCTCCGCACAGCAAGCTCAACAACTTACACAAAATCAAGCCGCGCTACGAGCTTCTGCTCCCACACTATCTCCAACAGGAACTGCGGCGGCAACCAATCCTAGCACTTGGCAAAGCATTAAAGACTGGGCTGTTGAGAATCCTTATTATGCCGCGGGCGCAGGTGCATTAGGCCTTGCAGGATTAAAAGCAGCCATGAAACCCAACACAGTTACCGCACCCCCTGCCAACAAATACGCATACATCCGACCATATACCTTTGATCCTACTGCGCCAACAGAAAGAAGTTTGACTGCTTTGGAACCTTTCAAATTGGCGCAGGGTGGTATCGTGGCTTTGGCTGCTGGTGGAAATTCAACACAAGATATAGGGCCAAATAAAAATTTTGATGCGGCGCAGGCTTATCAACAACTGTTTGGGGCACAGCAGCCTGCGCCTGTACCTCCCCGTACGATCAACCCTAATATTGGTGCAACAAACGTATCAGATTTTTTAAAAACACAGCCTAGTGGCGTGTCTGATCGCACTCTAGCCAACTACATGACCCAAACAGGGGCGTCTAATGAAGCGGTTGCCCAAGCAATTGGTTTGCAACCTTGGCAAGTCCAACAAAGATTTACTAACGCGCAAAATCCGTACTATTCGTTAAGCGGGCAGTCACAAGACGCATACAATTATTTAATGGGTTTGAGTGGTGGCAAATCGGCACCAATTGTGATTCCAACACCAACTCCGGTTACACCTGTGACGCCAGTAACGCCTGTGACTCCCGTTACGCCAGTAACGCCTGTGACTCCCGTTACGCCTGTGACTCCCGTTACGCCTGTGACTCCAGTAACGCCTGTGACGCCTGTGACGCCTGTGACGCCTGTGACGCCTGTGACGCCTGTGACGCCTGTAACGCCTACTGTAACGCCTACTGTAACGCCTACTATTACACCCATCACACCCATCACACCCATCACACCCATCACACCCATCACACCCATCACACCCATCACACCCATCACACCCATCACGCCTGTGACGCCAGTAACACCTGTGACGCCAGTAACACCTGTGACGCCAGTAACACCTGTGACGCCTGTGACGCCTGTGACGCCAGTAACGCCAGTAACACCTGTGACGCCTGTGACGCCTGTGACGCCTGTGACGCCAGTAACACCTGTGACGCCAGTAACACCTGTGACGCCAGTAACGCCAGTAACACCTGTGACGCCTGTGACGCCAGTAACACCTGTGACGCCAGTAACACCTACGACAACTTCTCTCACCCCAGGTCAAATATTAACGGGTTTACAAAATGGCACGTTAACAATACAAGATGTAATTGATATGGGATTTACGCTCACAACTGATAATAATACAAATACAACGGGTAGCGGTATCACTACTTTAGTTACGCCCACAACTAATAATAATAATAATACAAATACAACTGGCGGTGGTATTCCTACTTTAGTCACGCCTACAACTGATAATAATACAAGTACAACTGGCGGTGGTATTCCTACTTTAGTCACGCCTGTGAATGATAGTACTAATGGTGGAGGTTCTGGAACTAATGGTGGAGGTTCTGGAACTAATGGTGGAGGTTCTGGAACTATTGAAGGTACTGGTGCTGCCGGTACTAAAGATAGTGGAAAATTATCTACCGAAGACATATCAAATACACTTGCAAACATTCTTACCGATAGCAGCTTAACAACACAACAACAAAAAGATGCCGCAAACGCATTTTTAACTAATAATCATATTTCTATTAAGGATGCAGCAGGTGCTATGGGAGTTGATGCAACCACGGCAACGGCATTTTTAACTAATGTACAAGATCCAAACGCTATCCCTACAACTGATAATAATACTGTATCGTTTACAACATTTGATACAACAAATGGTGTAGACAGTCATCCAGTATCAGCTGTGGGTACGATAGACTCGTCTGGGCATTTTGTTGACAATTCTGGTGGTGGCGGTGGTGGACACAATAATTTTGGTGGTCATGCTGAAGAAGATGCCAAAGGCGGGTTGACAGGTATTGCAAAACTTTTGTACCGTTATGCTGCTGGCGGTATGCCAATGATGGGGCATTTAGGAGGCTACTCAGATGGGGGGCGTTTACTTCGTGGCCCGGGCGATGGTGTCTCTGATTCTATCCCTGCATCTATTGGAAACCGTCAGCCTGCTCGTCTTGCTGATGGCGAGTTTGTGGTTCCTGCTCGGATCGTTTCTGAACTTGGGAATGGATCAACTGAGGCAGGCGCTCGTCAACTTTACAAAATGATGGATCGCATTCAAAGTGCTCGTAAAAAAACCACGGGCAAAAACCAAGTGGCGGCCAATCCCCGCGCTGAACAATACTTACCCGCATAAGGATAGATCATGGCAGATACCTCAACACCTACACAAATAACGCAGTATCAACAAGGGTACGCGCCTGAGATTGCGCCTTATGCACAAGGGCTTTTGGGTCAAGCCGCGGCTACAACTTATAAGTACGATACTTCTCAAATAGATCCCGTAACAGGAATGCCTAAGATCACAGGTTTCCAGCCTTATCAAGCATACACAGGCGATCAAACAGCCCAGTTTAGCCCCTTACAACAGCAATCATACGCTGGGGCACAGAACATGCAAGCGGCTCCCCAATTGGCGGGTGCTTCACAGATTGCGGGCATGGCAGGGCTTGGTGCTTTAGGTACAAACTATTCATATCAACCACAAAGCTTTACATCTGATATTGCCAAGCAATACATGAGTCCCTACACGGATGTCATGGATCAAGCAACTAGAAGAAATGCGGCAATAGCTCAACAGCAACAACAAGCCCAAGCCGCACAACACGGAGCCTTTGGTGGTAGTGGCGACTACCTGATGCGTGCCCAAGGCAACGCAGATTTGCAACGTCAGTTGGGTATGAATCAAGCCAACGCATTTCAAAACGCTCAAAATCAATTCAATACACAACAACAACTTGGCGCACAAAACGCACAGTTTGGAGCCAACCTTGGCCTTCAGGGATTGAACACAGCACTACAAGGCGCCAACACTTTGGGCAATTTGGGTCAGACTCAGTACGGTCAGCAAATGGGAATCAATCAGTTGCAAAACCAGTATGGTGGCCAGCAACAGCAACAAATGCAAAACGTACTTAATAATCAGTACCAAAACTTTCTTAACGCTCAAAATTATCCATATAAACAAATGGGTTTCTTATCCGATATTATCAACAAACTACCCATGTCTGCACAAGGTCAGACCATGTATCAAGCACCACCTTCCGCGTTATCTCAAATTGGGGGTTTAGGACTTACTGCCGCATCGCTTTTGAAAGCCAAGGGTGGAGCAATTAAAGAATCGCACGGTATACAAGACCTTGCATTAGCACAGATGGGAGCATAAGATGGCAATGAATCCAATGTTTCCAATGGGCGGCGTAGCGCCCTCTACAGGCAACGTCATGCAAATTACCTCTACACTTAGAGGTATGTCTGACCAACAGCTACAGCAATATGCGGCAATGCACAAGAGCGATCCATTTGTGTTTCCATTAGCGTTTCAAGAAAGTCAAACACGCCAGCAAATGCGTGCTGGGCAAGCTGCGCAAATGGCAGGTCAAAAACCACCTCCTGTAGTGGATCAAGATCTGGCGCAAATGACACCTACTCCTTTAACAGGTGGTGCAGGACAAACAATTACAGGCGGTCATGGACAAGCCATCAATGTTTTGCCAGAAGATCAAGGCATTGGTGCATTGAACGCCCCTAACTTACAGAACATGGCTGACGGAGGTATTGCTGGATATGCCGATGGTGGCCAGCAACCAGGTATGTTTAACTATGCTCAAATGGCCCCCGCTGTAGATTTGCGCCCCGATAGTGGCGTGACTTCAAGAAACATGGCTGGTGGTGGGATTACGGGTTATGCCACAGGTGGTTCCCCTGATTACTCTCCTGATGTATACCGTCGCTATGCACTACAAAAAGCAAGAGAAATGGGCGTGTCTCCAGAACTTGCCGATCGCATTTTTAGTATTGAATCAGGATACAAACCATACGCTAAGTCTCCTACAGGCCCAGTAGGTATTGGGCAATTGACTAAAAAAACAGGTCTACATTACGGCGTTAAACCTGAAGAACGTACTGATGGTTTTAAAAATATTGATGCTTCTTTGGCGTTCATTAAAGACCTACAAAGCAAGTACAACAACGACCCACAAAAAATAGCCGTGGCCTACAACCAAGGTGAAAAGTTTTTAAACAAGCACTTAAAACAAAATGAGGGTGCGCTTGTTCCTGAAAAACTAAACAAACCAGAAGCCAACAACTATCTTAAAAAGTTGGGAACGGCAGTTACTAGTTTTATCCCTTCTGCACAAGCAGAAACCGTACCCGGAAGAGCACCTGCGGATTTAATACCCGGCGTTAATCCTGCTATTGCAAAAGAACAAGCAGCTAAAGCAGCGGCAACACCGCAGGCCATTACAGGTAACCAAGGCTTAATTGGTGCAGGCGAAACAGCTTTGCAGTACGGTACTGGGTTATTGTCAATTCCTACGGCAGGAATTGCAGCGCTTGGCAATAAGGTTTTTAATGGCGTTCCAATGGAAGACACATTCAAGCGTTTGTCAAGTCAAGTCACATACGCCCCCCGTACTGAAGGCGGTAAAGCGGTTTCTCAAGCTTTTGGTAAAAACTTAGAAGATTTAAAAATACCTCCTTATCTTGCGCATATTGGTCTTGGTGAATCTATTAAGCGTCCTTCAGGCGGTATTGCTGAAACAGAAGCCGCAATGCAACAAGCTATTGAACGCGGTAAGCGCAAGACTTTGACGCCAGAAGGTACGACACAACCAAGGCTTGAAATGTCACGCCCCGGAGAGCCTATTGTTGTAGATTCACAAGGCAACGCTATGCCTGCTTCGCGTCGTCAAAATATGATTAACGCAATCAATGACGAACAAGGTATGCCTGCAAATGCGGCTGAAGTTGAAGCGTGGAAAAAAGCTAATCAAACAGCCAAAAATGTAGAAGCCGCTAGAGAAGTTAGCGCAGAAAATCGCGGTGAGGCAGCGCGTATGCAAGGGGTTGCTTCTACTTTGGGAGTGGTTCCGCAAATTGCGGCGACCACCAACGCTGCGGGTATTGAGCCCCAGTACCCTAACGAGAACGGCCCAGAAGATCGGCTTTATATGCCACCCCCATCTGGAGAAACAGGACAAGGATTGCAACCCAACAAACCCACAGGCGAAGGACTCAAACCCAGCCGTGATTGGAATGATCTGTTGTTGAACTTGGGTCTTGGTTTGATGGCTGGTCAGTCGCCTTATGCGCTACAAAATTTGGGTAATGCTGGACTTGGCGCTTTAAGAAACGAGCAAGAAAAGAAACGTGCGATGCTTGAAGAACGCAAGCAAAACGCTTTGGAAGCATTACAAAAACAACAAGGTCAACTATACGGCGCTCAAGCCGGATACTACGAAGATATACGTGGGCCACAAGCAGCGCTTGCTTCTGCTGATAGAAACTTTGCCGAATGGCAAAAGAACCCATTGCATCTCAATGCAACACCTGAACAAGCACGTATGGCGTACCAAACTTTTATCCAAGACGCATACAAGAATTTGGGTATAATTCATCCAAGTCGTATATCAGAACAAGCAAAAGCGGATTTTTCTAAATATTATTCACAATAGGGTATTCCTATGAGACTTAACGAGGTTCTGACGGCTTTGCACAATGCAGATGCCGCAGGAGACGTCGAAGCAGCTAGACGTCTTGCACAATTGGCAAAAGATTTCATGCAGGAAGAGACCCCTGAAGAAATACCTACGCCTAAAGCAGAACCCAAACACGGCTTTATGCCAGCCCTTGAGTCAAGTTATGAATCTCTTAAAGGTGGCCTTGGTGCTTTAGCTGGCAAACTGGGCATTACTGATCCGCAACAAGCGGAAGCGTATTTTAGAGCCCAGCAAGAAAAGTCTAGGCAAGCTTTCCAACCTACAGAAAAAAGTTTTTTAGAAGCACCTTTAACTAAATTTGGTGAGCTTGTTGGTGGGTCTCTACCTTATATGGTTGCTCCTGCTGTTGCGGGTGTGGGAGCTGCAATTGCCGCACCTGAGTTGGCTATTGCTGGATTAGGTGCGGGTACTTTGGCCGCGTTTGGTGCGGGTACTGGGCAATTTACTGCGACCAATTTAGCTCGTCAAATGGAAGAAGGCAAACGCTTAGCGGATACTAGTCTTGGTGCCGCTGCCCTAGCCGCCGTGCCACAGGCGGCTTTGGATACCTTTGGTTTACGCATGATACCCGGCGTTAAGGGATTGTTTGGTGAAGCCGGTATTGCTTTGACCAACGCAGAAGCTAAAAAGATTGCAGAACAAGGACTTACTAGAACCCTCGGTGATTACGCTTTAACAGGTGGTAAAGTTGCTGGTGCTGAAGGTTTGACAGAAGCTGGGCAACAAGTCTTTGAGCGTTTACAAGCAGGGTTATCCCTTACTGATCCTGAAGCTCGTCAAGAATACTTAGACAACTTCCTTGGCGGTGCTGTCCTTGGTGGTGTTTTATCTGTCCCCGGTCGTGCTGTGGAACGTGGGCGTGCAAAAGCACAAGCTAAACTTGCAGGGGCTGAAGAAGAACAGCCAATACCACCCGCACCTCCTGCGGAACCTCAACTTGCACTACCCGCACCTGAACAATTATTAGCGTTGCCCGCACCTACTGGCCCTGCACCCGCACCGTTGCCTACAGGAATTACTGAAACAAATGTGGCACCGCCTGCAAGACTGGCCAATGAGCCTGCCCCCAATGCGCAACGTTTGGTAGATGAACACGATGCTATGCAACGCCAAGCAAGGCAGTTGGAAGCACAAATTAACGATGCTGTTAAAGCCCGAGACACAGGCGCTATTGCCCAACTGACCGATCAGCATAAAAAACTCCAAGATCGTATTGGTGCTTTGAGTTCTACTATTCAACAAATGGGTGGCGTCACTCAGCCTCAAGGCGAGTTTGAAACGCAAGCGGCTGCCGATCTTAAAATCAAGCAAAGTAAGATTGCTTCTACAGAAAAGAAACTAGATACCGCCCAGTCTGTAGGCGACTTTGAAGCGGTAGCCAAACACGCTGCTGCCTTGGAGCAACACAAAAAAGAACTAACTGATTTAGAAAAAGAACACGCCCGTCAACGCGCTGCCTACGAAGAACAACAAGCCAACGTCCAACAACGTGGGCAGACCCGTGAATTATTTACGCGAGAAGAAGCGCCTTTACCTCCTATAAAACAAGAGGCAGCTCCCGAAGAACCCGGGATGGCTAAGACACCTAAAGAAGCGTTGTCTTATTCTTTGGCTGATGTGACAAAGCGTCAAACGGAAGTAAATAAAAGAATTCAAGAAGCCGAAAAGAAACTTGATCGTGCTAACAAAGAATTGCCAGCACTTGTAAAAGGCGGTGACCAACTGGCCATCAACGCCAAGACAGACGAGATCAACAAGACAGAAGCTGAAATCAAGCGTTTGCTGGCGTCCAACAAACCCAGTCGTCAGATCACGGATATTTTTAGTACCACCAATAAAATGCGTAACGCCATCAACGAAGGCAATATGCAAGAGGTGTTGAACTTGTCTGTGCCTTACCGCGAAGAGCAACGCGTTAAAAGAGAAACTGAGAAAGATAAGGCGGCTGCCGATAAAGAAGCGTTGATTAAATCTTTGGACGAGCGTCTTAACTTGGCGGGTACTAAACTTACACGCACGGCGGATGAAGACACTTACGATTCGGTGACCAACCAAATTCAGGGTTTGATGCGCCATGTGCTAACCCGACAAAAGAACAACAAGTTTTCGTACTATCAACAATTGGAGATGATGGCCAATGAGTACGACGATCTTGAGAAAAGACTAGAGACAGGTATCGCACGCCCAAACATGCGTGAAAAAGCCGCTGCCCTCCAAGCCAAATTAGGCAAAGGAGAAGCCCCCGCAGAACGGCAAATGGATGCGTCAGAAAAGTTTCAAGTCAAACGCAAAATGCAAACTTTGCAAAGGCGCTACGATGCTTTGGTGGCTAAAGAAATTGCGCCTACCCGCAAAAAGATTGAAGAGTTGCACAGGTCTTTATACGAAGTCAAGCCTGCGGCTAAAGCCAGCGACATTAAAGCCGAGCAACGCGCTGAAGAATTGCGTCGTTCAAAAGAACGTACCAAGACGGGTAAAGTTCCTGTGTCTCGTGCGGCAGCAACAGCCAAACGCATCAATGCCGGAGATGTAAGCAAAGAAGCTGAACAGACCACAGCTTTAAAAGACCTTGCCAAACAAAAAGGCATGGAGTCTCCTGAATACCAAGCAATGATAGACGATCAAGTCAAACGCTTGGATAACCTGCGCAAAAAACATGGTGCTAACGACAAAGCTGTAAACGACTACCGTATTGCAATCGGTAATGAGCGTGTTGAAAAAGCCTTGGAGTTGGGTAAGAAAACACCTGAGTACAAGCAAGCCCTTGCTGAACAAGTTAAAAAACTTCAAGAAGCCTTGGCTACTACTGGCACACAGCAAGTGCCTTCTAAACGCACACCGCAAGAAACACGCAATGCTTCGGGTGCTCCCGGACAATTCAGAACTTCTTCTGCTGAAAGCAAAACAGAAACTGCGCAACGTACCCAACGCTACAACCGACTCAAAGGTATCCAAAGAGATTTTGAAGAAGGTATCCAGTCTGAGAAAGAAGGCGAACGATTGGCTCGTGGCGTAGAGACCCAAACGCCTGACCTGACTGAGACACAAATCAAACATCTTGAGAACAACGACATCCAAGCAGCGCTTACAGATTTGGCTAACGCCAAGGGTACATCTAAGATTGCCAAGGTAGTTGCCGCACGCCTCGCGGCTTTGCTGGACAACACAGATGTTAAGTTGGTCAACAGCATGACTGACAAGAATGGCAATGAAGTTTTGGGTTCTGCCATCAGTACAAAGGTCACACTTAATCGGAATGGTGGTCTGTCTGAAGAAATTTTATTGCACGAAGGAACTCATGCAGGCGCTGAACGTGTAATTGTTCAGTACGAGAAAGACCCAAGCAAGCTCACAGAGATGCAAAGGGTTGCTGTTAAAGAGTTGATGTTGTTACACAATGTCGTCAAGAATGACCCACGCTTTACTAGCGTCAACGCCAAGAGCAGTCTGTCTGAGTTTGTGGCAGAGGTTATGTCCAACCGCAATTTGCAAGAACAACTCAAGGGTAAGCGTTGGAAATTACAAGACGCATGGAACGGATTTAAGAGCATTATCTTGCGTATGTTGGGCTTTGATGCAGAAGCCCAGACCATGTTGGGCGCAGCGCTCCAGTCTGTTGATGCGTTGTTCATTCCTTCCAGCACCAAACTTGGTGGCAAAGAAAAGGCTGTAAACCAACGGTTGTCAGCAAAAGACATAGCCGCGCTCCATACGGGTAGTAACTCAATGAAGCAGTTTGCGGATCAGTTTGGTGGAGACATCAAACAAAAAGACCGTACACCCGAGGACGCCAACCGCATTGGTCGTGACTACTTGGATGACATGTACAACGAAGTGGCAACACCTCAAGGAAAGCTAGATTTTAGTTCTGGTAAATATATCAAGTTTGCGGATCCAAATAAACTGGATTACAGCACCGTCATGTCTGACGGTAAAAACTACGATCCTAATAGTGCGTTGCATTATGTTGAAGCGGAACCCGCTACATTTGCCAATTTAAAAGCACAAAATGATAGTCTTTTAAGAGACAGGGAAGCACAGTCAATCAATGCTGAGCGCAGAAAAAGTCTTAGAAGTCTTATCAAAAATATGATGGATCACGGCGGTTATACGTTTGTAGAACAAGCCTTGGTTGCTAAAGCTGCCGCTAAATACGCAATTCTATCAGGCAAAGATGGTCGTTTAAAAATTGCGACCATTGAACCCAATAATCGGCATTCAGTAGCGGTAGTTAGTATTGATGATGCGCACGCCGTGATTGAAGAACTGCGTGCAGGCAAACCGCTCAAAGAAGCATTCTTAGATGGTATGCAAAAAGTTGCAGATAAGAATGCTAAAAACAATCAACGCAAAGAAGGTTGGCAAAAGTTTGACCAGTCTGATGAATACGATGCCGCTGTTGCATTAAATGCAGGCGCTGCAAATACGCCTTGGTGTACAGGTTCAGGTGTTTCTACGGCACAAACCCAAATTACAAACGGCGATTTTTATATTTACTATAGTAACGGCAGACCCGAAGTTGCTGTACGCATGAACGGAACAAACGATGTTGGTGAGATTAGAGGTAATAGCCCTAATCAAGCGCTTAGTGATGCGCAACAAAAAATAGCCAAAGATTTTTTGGCCAAAAATAATTTTGCAAACACGTCTAGATACGTAGAAGAATTTGATCGTAAACAATTTTTGATAGGGGTTCTTAAAGGCGATAAAGAACTTACCACACCTATGCTTTTTAGTATGGGTGACTATTTAAGAGATACCCCCAATAAAGGTTTGGCTGTTTACGACTACGCAGTTGAAAAATTATTGGCGTTTAGAGTTGTTGACGGGTACTCTAACAGACCAGACCCTTCAGCTAAAGTCGTTAAAGAAATTACAAACATTTTAGAAGACGCCACAGAAAAAGCTTTTGCTTCAAATTATTTTCCGGGGCAACATTTGACTTTTAGTTCTAGCTCTCCCGTCGTTTTTGAATTTGAATTCAAAGGAAAAACATACTCAGCAGATGCTAAAACTATTAAGGGTTTAAACCACTTAAATGTGTACGAAACATATACTGAAGACACCTTTCCAAGTTTAGAGATTGTGAATGATATTAGTAACTTTAAAAAAGTTTTAAAATTACCCAGTTTAACCAGTCCTATAGATGAACTCATCCTTTTTAAAGACAGCACAATATACACGCCTGTCGGGGCTGTAATTAACAAAATACGCCCAGCTTCACAAAGCGTTGATGCGACTATTTATGGCGTTCAAACTGTCAAAGATTTAGTTTTAAATTACAGTTCAACAGTTAGTTTGAATTTAAAATTACCTGATGCGCTATATGTTAACGAGCAAAAATTTGATGCTAAAGACATGGCGAATAGTGTTGTTGGTTCTATACGCGCAATGCTACGTCAAAAAGCCAGAAGTGGTTTAGTTGATACGGCAGAACTATCTAACCCGTTGACCTCTGCTTTAAAAGACGCAGGGTTTAAACGTCTTGTAGACTCTATTAAAAAACAATTTGAAAATGCGTTTAATAAACAGTTTGTTTATGCTGTTGATAGGGCAATGACAGATGACAGTAGTTTTTCTGATTGGTTAGAAACTGCCACTAATAAACTTTATGTAGAACCAAATCTAGCACCAAAAGAAATTTTGGAAATAAATAAAAAAATAAACAAAGAGTTTTTTAATACGCCAGAAACTAAAGATAGAGCGCTGTTTACCGAATACGGAAAAGTAGACGCACCAAACAAAATTGCCGACTCACCACCCGTACAGGCTATGACCGAAGAGCCTGAAGAGGAGCGCTATGCTCCCAAGGCTCAAGCACCGGGCTTTGAAAAGGTTTTGGCAACAGCCGACAAAGTAATTGCAAGTCCTAAGTCTATCCGTCAGCGTGTGGAAGCCAACCTTGGTTTGGCATTCAGAACCCAAGTGCTTGACCGCTTTGCTCCGCTTGAGAAGATTGCGGGTGAAATGAAAGACGCATTCAAGGGTATGCAGATGATGTATTACCTGCGTATGTACGATCAACGTATGTCTTTTACCCAGCAAGCAGTCGGCATAGGCGTCCCACAACGCGTGGCTTATACCCGTAAAGACGGGCGTACCGAGTATGTGATTGAGAGCGTGCCCGGTGCTAACTTGGCTAGAGTTGTGAGCATCCTTAAAGAAGCTCCCAATATGAACGCTGAAGCCGCCAACCGTTTGTTCAGTCTTTATTTGTTGGGTAAACGTGCAGAGCGCGTAGGTTACGCCAAACTTAACTACAAAGTTAAAGAAGCTGATCTACGTGATGCCGTCAAACAAATTGAGGGCAATCAAAAACTGCACTCTGTATTTACTCAAGCTCGTAATGAGTACAACAAATACAACAAAGATTTGATGAAGTTTTTGGCAGACACAGGCGCCTTGAGTCCAGACGAAGCCAAAGCCTTGGCCGATTCTAATGACTACATACCCTACTACCGAGAGCGCAACGGCAATGCAGAGTTAATGATTGGCGCTGAGAATCCTATTAAAGTGGGCAACTTGCGTGAGCAGCCTTATCTGCATGAGTTGATTGGTGGTGAAGAAAAGATACTGGACTTCTTGACAAGTTCAGTACAAAACACATCTATGCTTGTGGATATGGGCTTGCGTAACTTGGCAACCAAGAACGCAATGTACGAGCTAATTGGCATGAAGCTAGCGCATACTGTAGCCAAGTCTACATCAGGCCCAGATATTGTGCGCTTTAGGGACAAGGGCGAAGATAAGTTTGTGGTGGTTGATACCAAGACGCTGGGTATTCCTGCCGACTTACTTGTAAAAGGTTTGGAAGGTATTCCATTAAACAACAGCGCTGTTGTTAAGGCCATGTCTTTGCCTGCTACATTCTTACGCAAAGCTGTGACCATTTCTCCTATCTACGCGTTTCGTCAGCTAGTACGCGACTCGGTTGCAGCTCCGCTGTTATCAGGTGCTGACTTTACTCCTGTGATGGGCGCTATCAAAGAGTTGGGCAAGTCTGCCACCAAAGAAAAATTAGAAAGACGCGGTATCACAGGCGGTCAAATCTTTACTGGAACCAACGAAGACTTGTCCAAGATATTGCGAGACATCCAAGCGGGTAGAGCCGATTGGACACAACTAATCAGCAAAGCTGAAGGTCTCACAATGGAAGCGGATGCAGCCACCCGCCGTGCTCAGTACAACAGTTACATTGCCCAAGGTTTGTCTGAAATGGAAGCCACGCTCATGTCTCTTGAAGCCATGAACTTTAACCGTCGTGGCGTGTCTCCTAGCGTTGGATTGGCATCTAAATTGATACCTTTCTTCAATGCCCAGCTACAAAGTTTGGATGTTCTATACCGTGCCTTTACAGGTAAGATGCCCATGAATGAGCGTTTGCAAATCCAAAACAAGCTGTTCCAACGTGGTGCTTTATTGGCTTTAACTGCTGTGGCTTACACGTTGTTGATGCAAGACGATGACACGTATAAGAACGCCAACCCTGATGAAAAGTATGGCAACTTCTTTGTACACATCCCCGGCATTTCAGAAGCAGTTCGTGTGCCCGTACCATTTGAGATTGGATATATCTTTAAAGGAATTCCAGAAGCGCTCATCAATTCAATGCGCAGTTCTGAGGGTGGTGAAGATGCGTACAAGGCGTTCAAGACCATTGCAATCCAAACCATACCCGGCGGTTCATCCATGTTCTTGCCCGAAGCAATTAAACCTTTTATTGAAAACGTAGCCAACTATTCGTTCTATACTGGGCGTTCATTAGAATCTCTTAAAGAACAGAACTTGCAAGCTGGCCAACGCTATCGTGACAATACGTCTGAAGTAGCCAAAGGTTTGGGCAAAGCGTTTGATATCTCGCCTATTAAAATTGAAAACTTGGTACGCGGGTATACGGGTTCTATGGGTGTGGCATTGCTCCAAGCATTGAATGTAGCAGCGCCTACGTCTGATACGCCAGAGCAAGCGGTTAAGCGTTTGTCTGATACAGCGGTTATTGGTTCTTTGTTCCAGCCTGCGGATGCAGGAGGTCGCATCAGTGCTGTGTATGACCATATGCACGAGCTAACACAAGTACAAAACACCTTTAAAGATTTACTCCAAGAAGGCAAGCGCTCCGAAGCCAACGCATATTTGCAAGACCATATCAACGAGCTTGCCTCGGCTTCTGTTGTGGGTAATGTGACAAAGCAACTGGCCACCATCACGCGAGCTGAGAATGCTATCAAAGCATCTACTATGACGCCACAAGAAAAGCGGGCAAAGCTGGACGAGATGCGCCAACTAAAAATTAAAATTGCAAATACTATGCGCGGGGTCTTCGATAGAACTGAACACCCAACAGACCGTTCTTAATTCCAATTTTAGCTTTAGCGTCAAATACTCTATAACGAACAGAAGCCTTGAGTCCTTCAACTCGGACAGTTTCGGGGTCTAGGCAGGGGATGAAAAACCCCTGCCCTTTGTCAAGTTTTATCCACGGGTAGCGCAATGATTTCATTGGCTTCCTCTTCTCGTCTGGATATTTTCATTACTGCTACTCGCATCTGTGGGCCGTTGGTCTTGGCCATCAAATCTTTCTTAGGGATGTAGGAGACCATATAAGCCTTCTCCATCTGACGCTTGAAGTCGGTATAGCCAAAGCTCATGGAAGAACAATAAG
>Ga0209188_1002110_pt1 | contig 15050 bp, 25 predicted proteins | sample C_130625_EF_Meta_FD_187307 | JGI IMG/M metagenome (GOLD analysis project Ga0209188, IMG submission 187307) | Freshwater microbial communities from Lake Croche, Canada to study carbon cycling - C_130625_EF_MetaG (SPAdes) (version 2) | ecosystem: Environmental > Aquatic > Freshwater > Lake...
TTAACCAAAAATTTACATAATCAACACCTGCATCACTCTTATCCATTTGAGAAGAAAACTGTAAATTGTAAATTCCTGTATTAGAAACTACAATTTGAGAAGTCATTGTTCCTGTATATGTAGCAGAGGTTTTAAGTTGAGAAACTGACACTACATAAGTACCTATACCACCTGTTCCACTTGTAAATGCAGATATAAAAGTTCCTGCTGTTATACTGCCACCTGTTAACACCATTCCCACTTTTAGTGTTCCTGATGTAACACCTGTAACAGTTAATATAGTTCCTGCCCCTGCTCCACCATTATTTATAGTTCCTGTAAATACAGCAGTTTCTGTTTGTAATGAAAATCCATTAGATAAATCTGTAGTATTAAACTTTACAGCTCTTGGTATATTTGCTGTAGGATTATCTTGTGTTGTACTATCTGATATTGCTAAGTAGTATCCTGTTGGTGTTGCAGCAGTATTAGTTCCCCATTTTAAACCTGTGGATGCTGTACTATCAGCTATAAGAACCTGAGTATCTAATCCTACTGGTAGTCTTGCATTTGTTGAATTAAATGTAAATAAATCACCCTTAGTTGTAAGAGGAGATGTAAATGTTGCAGGAGTTGGTATATTTAATACATTAGATATTAATGTAGCAGCACCTGTACCAGTAGTTGTAAGACTTGTAATTCTATTTGTATAAGCTGTATTCCAATTACTAGAACTTGTTATTCTTGAATCTGCTAATGTTCCAGTCCAACCTAATGTTAGTGATGTAGCTTGTAATAAAGCTGTTGAAGGACTACCACCAAGAGTTAATGTTACATTAGTATCATTTGTCTTTGTAAGAGCAGCAGGAGTTACTGATGCAGCATTTAATGTTGTTCCTGAAAATGATAAACCTGTACCTAGTGTTATTTCTTCCATAACACCTGTACCTGCTGTACTTCTACCAATAAGCTTATTAGTAGACATTGATGTAGAAATCTGTGGAGTTGTTCCTTCTGTTGAAGTTATAGGACTTATTGCTGTTACCTCACTTACACGAACAGGAAAATCAAGCCAAACTAAATCTGTTGTTCCAGCTCCATCTTTTACTGACAATATTTGCCCATTTGTACCAATAGGTAATCTTGTATCTGCTGTAGAATCTCTAACAAATATATCTCCTTTAGTAGTTAATGGAGAAGTTGATGTATTATTTAATGTATTTCCACTTAATGTTAATCCTTCCCCAATCTTTATTTCCTGCATTACACCCGTGCCTGAAGAATATCTACCTACTAATCTTTGACTAGATATACTTGTAGAAATAATAGGTGTATTACCTCCTGAAGAAGTAATAGGTGATGTTGCTGTAACAGATGTAACAGCTGATGTTAAATATGTGTTTGTATCTAAAGCAAATGTACCAGCAGCAGTCATTTTAACAAATGGTGTTCCAGTGGTCCATGTTGGATAGTTTAATGCTCCCCAAGTACCTATTGTTGGGTATGAAATTTGTTTTACATTTCCAGAGCTATCTCTTAATAATAATTTATCTGATGTAGTTCCAGTATCTGGAGTTTGTGTAAAAATTAATTTACCTGTGGTGGCTACATTTATACCCTCTGTATAAGAACTCCCAGCTTTTAAACTTAAAGATCCCTTTGATTTTAATTCTAATCCAGATGTATTATCACTTATTATACTACTAACTTGAGAAATACCGAAATTTCCTAATACAAAATCAATTTGAGATTGAGATCTTTGAATTGACATATATGTGTTACCATCCAATAAAGATCTTGATGAATAATTTATATATGTAACACCTGATAACTCAAGAATGTTTGAGTCACCTATAGAGTTAGTTCCTGTAAACTTTGATATATAGTTAGTTGTTCCAGATAATGAAGGAATATCATCAGTTGTAGCAATAGTATAATCACCTGTTGCTTTATTAGGAAACTGTAGTGTTATATTACTTGTTAAATTTTTAACTTTAAAATAACCATTATTCCCAAATTTATTTTGAAATTGAATAAAAGGAGAGCCACTACCATCTGTAGAATTTAATCTTAAATATCCACTATAATTGTTATCAGAACTATCATTAGAATAAATTTCTAAAGTACCTTCATAAGCATCTATATAGTTAGTTAATGTATTAAAAGAAGATTGTAATTCAAATCCATAAGTAGCATAATATGAAGTATAATTCTCACTAGTAGGACTTGAAAATGTTCCAAACATTCCGAAATCCTGCAATGTATTTTGAGCAGTATAATCACCATATTCTCCTACAATACTATTCAATATAATATCATTAGTAGTAGTATTACCATTATCAGTTACTTGTTGTAATGTGCTTGCAGATGGTGGTAAATCTTCAAGTGTTATAAAAGGATGAATACCATCTTGACCATCATTTGTTAAGTCTGATGTTTTAGTAGGTGTTTCTCCAAGAGTATAGCTATCTGCAACTAAAGATATAATATAATCTTTATCTTCAAGCATATTTCCATGCCCTGCAATATACTGTAAAGTAACTACAAAGAAATTTGTGTCAGCTACATAATCTACTATATTTGTTATTTTATAAAATCCAAAGTCATTTATGTTTTCTCCTCTAGATATAATAACTTTCCCACCATTTAAAAAACCTACATAATCAGAAACATTTACATCCTTTAAACTTTTTTTACTTAATAAAAATGTAGAGATAGATGAAAAATTAATTAAAGGGCCTATTTCACTAACAAATGATATTGTACCAGTAGCTCTTGGTTCTCCTGGATTTAATGTTTGATATGTAAATTTAAGATATGGACTATCTATAACTTGATTATGATTATAATAATCTGCAATAGTAGTTGGACTAAAATTTTTAGTTTGATTAAAATTATTAGAATCAGTACCAATCCACTTATCAGTAGCTGTTACATTAGTATCTTTAATGTAGTTTTTTATCTTCATTTAATATATTTTCTATATGTAATATAACCAGCAACTATTAATAATAATATCCACCAATAAGATAAAATACTTTCTTTTTTATCTATATCTTTTTTCTTAATACTTGTATGAGATTCAACTTTATCTTTAGAATCCACTACTATAGCATTTCTCTTGATTTGCGATGACTTCTCATCACTTACTACACTTATATTGTTCTTATGTTTTTTAATCCTTAAAATAGCGTTATTTAAAGTTTGACCATTATATACAAAAGGTTTTGTTATATCTATAGGTGAAACTTCTACTTCAGATGTTGTAGATGTATCTATAATTTTTACTTGAACATTTGTGTTAGTAACTGTTTTAGATGTATCTATTAAATGAGTTTCTGTGGTTTCTTTTTTTGTTTCTTCTATATTACTCTTATTTACTTTTCTTGAACCACAAGATGAAAAGATAAGAAGTAATAAAATTAGCATATATTTTTTCATTTTGGTAGTCTTTTAATTACTGAGTTCATTACATCTTTTAATTGTTCTGCGTAATCAGGTGCTGTCGCATATCCAGCTTTAGCAATCTCTTCAAAAAATTCCTTTGGATTATTTTTAACTAATAATGCTTTAGCATATCTAGGGTTTTTTATAAAGAAATCTGTATGGTCAGCAAATCCTTCTGATGCTGTAGCATATTTTCTAAACCAATCTTTTACTGTGTATTTATATTTACCATTAGGTTGTTTAACTACACTTATAACTTCAGGAAACTTAGCGTCAGGTTTTGATAAAATCTCCGTAGTTGTAATTAATTGTTTATCTTGTTTATTCCCTTCACTCCATTTAATACCAAAGAAATTATTCCCAATAGCCTTCTTACCCCAGCCACTCTCAAGCGCACCCTGAGTAAGAGGTATTAGGTAATTAAATCCTGAGCGAACCTCTTCTTTTTTAGCATCAGGTAAATATGTTTTTACAAAATCTTCTGGAGTCATCTTTATTTTTTAAATATATTTTCAAATGCTGTTGCTGTTATACAAGCTCCAGCTAATGCTGCTACTGCTTGTACTATTATATCTGTGTGATATATAAACATAGCAATTATTAATGACACACTACTAACTAACCCTATAAATCTTTTAGAACTATTTGGATCATTTGAATTTAATAGTGATTTAAAAAATTTAATCATCTTTACCATTCTTTCTATCAATTAATTTCCAAATAGTATATGCTATTGATAATATTAAAAGTGTGAATCTTAATGCTGTTTCAATTTGTGAAAGTGATAGAATAAAAGCTGATGAATTTAAAAGGTATAATTTCAAGTCTTGATGTGTCATTTTCATTAGTTATTATCCAGCAGTATTAGTATCTAGAAATGTTGAAAGAGATGCCAAAGTATAATCTGTAGTTCCATCAGTAAACAATGGTGTTGAAGAATTATTATTAATCCAAACTCCATAATTACCACATCTAATTAAATCACTAAATCCTCCTAAGACATGAAATACTACAAATGTATTTGTAATACGTTCTCTTGTTTCTAAAGAATAATAAGTATATTTTTTAGGAAGTCTTTGCTCTACTACTGAAGTATCTACATCTGTAATATATAAGTAATTTCCTTTAACCTCAATTTTTTTTTGTCCTGCCATTGTTTAAGTTATTTTTTTTGACCTCCGCCACGAGCTCTATTTGATTTGGCTTTTTCTAATTTTGTAACCTTACCACCAAAATGTGATGCATCTAATCCATCTCCATTTCCATAAGTTCCTTTCTTTCTATTAAAAGCATTAGCTTCCTCACGTTTTTTAATAGCAGTTGGTGTAGCAGCAGCTTTTCTTGAGGAATCTCTATGCTTTTTTTTAGCTTCTGGATTCTCTCTATAATATTTAGCAGTTCTACCTAACCCCATTATTACTTCATTTTTTTCTTAGGAGCTACTGCTACTTTACCTTGCATTTTTTTAACAGCTACTTTTTTAGCCATAAATTTAGCTTCCTCATTTTTTTTAACAGTTTTACTCTCACCTTTCTCGTGTTTCATCATAACTGCTTTAGAAGGGTATTTCTCTCCTGTTTTTTTCTCGATAACCATTGCTGTTTTTTTTGTTGTTGTTGCTTTCATGTTTTTTTTGTTTTTGTTTTTATCTAAATCTTTTAATATATTAACTTGAGTTTCATTGAATCTCATTACTCTATGGTTTAAGGATAATCCTACATCCATTATTTCTTTCTTTGTGGCATTGATTTTTTAGGAAGTTCTTTAGGTCCATTACCTTTTACTTTAGACTTTCCAGCTACAGACAATGCTATTGCTATTGCTTGAGCTTTAGACTTTCCATGTTGCATCTCTGTTTTGATGTTTTTACCTACGTTTGCTTTTCCTTTTAATAGTGGCATAATTATTATTTTTTATATGGGAATTTTTTATTTAATGTTTCTTTTCTTTTATCGCATCCACAGTCTTTACCACCACTCATTTTTTTAACTAATGGTTTTAATCCTGTAAACTTAGTAAATTTTTCAACCGTATTTCCTAATCCTTTACTCTTTGCCATACTTTATATTTTTAAATCTTTCTCCAACACCAGAACTCTTTCCTTCTCTATATACTTTAGATTTAGGACTCCATAAATCGTGCATCGCCCAATATCCAGCAGTTAATTTAGATTGGCTTCCTTCTCCTGCGTGTCTTTGTTTATATTGCTTTCTTGCTTCAGGACTATAGTTAGAACTATACCCTTTAGCTCCATATCTTACAATTTTTTCTTGACCTCCAGAACAAGCTTTAACAACTCTTTTATGCTTACCATCGTTAGCAGGTCTAGGTTTGTTGCAAGGCATATTTTTTTTATCTATTGGCATAATACATCTTTTATAACTTGTGCAAAGTTACATATTTTTTTATTTTATATTTGTACCTTAAATTTAATTAAATATGACTAGAGTAGCAGGAAGAAGAAAGATGTACCGTAAAGGTGAGAGAAAATATACCACTCAAAAATTAAAGAATCCTATAAAACCTAATTACTTTTTTAGTGAGAAATCATCAACGTATTTAAAATATATAAGACTTGTAAGAAAATACATACAAAAAAAATATAGCCTTAGTATATCTGAACTTGAACTTATATTATATTTATATGATGAATCTGTATTTGATAAAAAAACATTTATTGATTACTCAACCATTCTTGGTTTTACAAGTCTTGATTGGATGAAAAGATTAAAAGATAAAGGTATTATTAAAAAATGGAGAGATGAACCTGGATTAAAAAGATTATATACTTTAGAACACAAATATAAACTAGTGTGTAATAAATTATACAAGCATTTAGAAGGAGAACCGATACCAATGAATGTAAACCAGAATCCATTATTTAGAAGTAATGCCTCGTTCTCTGATAAAATGTATGCTAGACTTATAAGACAGATGAATGAAAAAAGAGAGGCAATGAAATAAATCAAACCTCTCTTTCTTTCCTCTCCTTTCACGAAAAAACTATTCTATTATAACTTCTTCTTTTTCCGTAGGTTGTGTTTTCGTAGCTAATAAAACATTTAATGCGTCGTTAATCACCGCAGAATCTTTTAAATTGAAAACTCCTTTTTGAGCAGACATATTCAATGCTTGCTCGATAATTGTAATTGCTTGATCTAAATTCATTTTATTTATTTATTTAATTATTAAAGTACAACTCTAACATCATTCTCGCTTATGATTAGGTATTTATTTCCTTCTAACCTAAGTTCACTTGAATGTGTTTTATCATAATAAAGTTTATCTCCTGACTTAATTTCTTTAACATCACTTCCAGTTAAAAATACCTCCCCAAGTTTATATCTTATCTCTCTATCATTGGCTTCTGTTATTACTAATCCAACCTTGTTCTTAACCTCTTCTTTTATTGGAGATATAATTATTGTTCTTCCAAATGCTTTCATTATCCTTGTCTTTTATTTGTTATAGTAGCTTCTGTAGTCAATAATATAGATGATACTGATACTGCATTCTCAATAGCATTACGAACTACCTTAGTCGCATCAATAACACCCATTTTAAACATATCACCACATTCCTCTGTAATTACATTGTAACCATATCCTTTGGTATCTTCTCTAAATATATCTGATAATATATCACTTACATTAACACCTGCGTTTTTTAATATTTGCTCAAATGGAGAATGCAAAGCAGACATTACGCAAATGTATCCTCTATCAAAATCATTTTCAATTAAAAGTCTTTTTAAGCCATTAAAAACATCAACCAATGCAATACCACCTCCAGGAAGAATCCCTTCTTCTAACGCAGCTTTTGTAGCTTTAATAGCATCATCAACTCTATCTTTCTTCTCCTTCATTTCAACCTCGCTATTAGCACCTACTTTTACTACAGCAATACCTCCACATAATCTACCAAGTCTATCTTCGTAATGCCATAGGTCCATTTTATTCTCAGAGTTTGATATAGATTTTCTTACATTATCAACTCTACCATTAATATCATCTATGTATTTTTCTCTATCAGTAATGAGAATAGTTTGGTGAACATCAGAGATACATTTAATTGCCTCTCCTAAATAAGAAGAATCAATCATAGATAAATCATTTCCAGTTTCATCAGATGCTAATGTAGCTCCTGTTAATGCACAAAGGTCTTCTAACAATTCAAATCTTTTAATACCAAATCCTTCAGGTGATACCACATTAACTCTAATAACTCCTTTTGCTTTATTCACATTTAAAGAGTTCATTACTCCATCTTCAATATCAGAGATAATCAAAAGACTTCTCTTGTTTTGTATTGCAGATTCACATATAGGAAGTATATCTTCAAGACTTTTAATTTCTTGGTCAGATATAAATACTAATGGGTTTTCTAATACTACCTCTTGTTTTTGTTGGTTTGTAACTAAGTAAGGAGAGTTATATCCTTTTTTTATTTTAGTTCCATCAATTACATCTACATAAGTTTTAGATGACATACTCTCTTCCATTGTAACAGCACCATCAACACCAACTTTTAAATAAGCATCAGCAATAATATCACCTAACTCACTATCATTATTTGCAGAGATTCTTGCAACACTCTTTAAAGTTTTGTTATTTACTTTCTTACTTTGTTTTTTTAACGCTTCAACAATTTCAGTTGATGCCATTTGCATACCTTTTTTAAACTGAGATATATTTGTTTTCTCGTCAATTAATGTAATTGCTTTATTTACAATACTCTGAGTAAGTACTGCTGTTGTTGTAGTTCCATCACCTGCATTATCAGCACTTCTAATAGATGCTTGTTTAATAATACTTGCCCCAAGATTTTCTGTAGGGTCTGATAGGTTAATAGATTTAGCTACTGTAACACCATCTTTTGATAAATGTGGTAGACCTCTCTCATCTTCTATTGCAACATTTCTTCCTGCTGCACCAAGTGTAACTTTTACTGCATTAGCAACAATGTTCACTCCGTTAATTAATTTGTCTTTAGCATCATTGCCAAAAAGAATTTCCTTTTCAATCATGGTTTATTTAATTTAATTTTTTTTCTTGAAGTAATCTTTTATAAGATCACAAATTGGGATTGATGCTATTATAAGTATAACAAATATTATTCCCATATAAGTTGTAGTTTAAAAATAAAGAAATACAAATTTATTTCATTATAATCATATTCTTCATCTCTCCAATAGTAATCGAAGCCAAATAAGCAAAGTTGTGGGGAGATTTCTAAGTTTATATCCATTTTTATTTAATTTAATTTAACATTGCAAATATATATAATTTATTTTAATACATTTGTCTTTTAATATAATTTTAATTATGTATCAAAAATTTATAAACCAATGCGATTCTTTTTTATCTAGATTTAAAGAAACTGGAGAAATAGAATACCTTCTTCATTTAGAAGCTCAATTAAGTAGTTTTCTAGACAATGCTATCGAAGACTATTTAGATGAGACTAATGATTCATGTCTAAGCGATGAAAACACAAGCCACACTTATATACAACCAAATTGGACATCAGATGATACGTCTTTATAGAAACAAACTAAAACTATCCTTTCTCCTATTTCTATCTTGGCTGGGTATTTAGAGTGGAAGTAATTAGAGGAATACATTAATAATCTATTTGGTCTTGAAGATATATAATCTAATCTCTTCCATTTACCCTCATCATTACTATCTTCTCTTATCAACCTATCAAACTCTTCATTAGAACAATCTTTAGGTAGTTCAATACCAAGAGATAGATGCTCATAGAAACAAGTTCCATTATCTGTTACACCTTCATCTTTATTTATATATAACACACACGCTATAGATGTCTTCTCTCCATTTATAATATTGTCTGCATGTATTCTTAGTTCATCATCAAAACCATTGTAAGCGTTTCTTATGAATCCCAATACTGGAGTTAGTCCTTCAAATTTAAAATAATCTGTTAATGCCTCAGGTATATTTAATACAGAGAATTGTTTTTCTCCTGCGTTTATAATATTAAACTCATTACTATAACAATAGTCTTGTAACTCTTTAAAAACTTCTTCAGGAAGAAAGTTATCTATAACCTTAATCATACTTCTGAACCATTACAAGTTTACCACTTTTATCATATATCTTATTTAATTTAAACTTTGTATCTATATGGTCTAGTATACTATCAAAATTAGACATATTAAATACTTGATTAAACTTATCAAGATTCATATTCTTGTCTTGTGATTCTTCCATATAATGATTATAAAACCAAACTATATCATACTGGTTTTTATTACGCATCTCAATGTACTTGTCTACATCTTGTGTTTTCATAGGTTTAAATATTTATTTAATTCTTCCCATCTTTTGTTTACAGTATTCCTTGATACACCACTATACTGACTTACACTCATCTTAGTTATTTTAATACCAAGACTATTTAATTTAACTATAGCTTCTTTCATAGCTGATGTCTTCTCATCTTTCAAACTACTATTTCTATTCTCCATAAAGTAATACTCATCTAAAGTAAACTCTCTCATATACTCCTCATAATGTCTCTTTACAGTATTATATGATATACCTGTAGATCTAGCAACATCTGACACAGAACAAGAGTCCTTCTCTTCTTTGATTACTAAAATTGAATTTAATATTATTTTTTTTGTCTTATCCATTTTTAAACTATTTAAGCATCTAATGCTTTCTTTTATTTTTATATTCCTTATAACCTTCCTTGTATCCTTCTCATCTATATTCTCAATACCACTTAACAAACCACCTATATTTGGTTTCCATTCTATCCTTTTCCTTGTCTTTATCTTATTGTATAACTCACTATCAAAACCTTTATCAAATACCTCATAGCATATCTTATAAACATCACTATCTAATATATAAGTACCATGTGTTCTCATAGTTTCTCTAACAGTATTCAAACCACATGAAATTAAATCTTCTTCAGGAATACCATCATTTAGATAAAACAACTTAAAAATATATATCCTAAAATTATACAAGGCCACTTCCCTAGACGAAGTTATATTTACATACCTAGCATCTACACATTCATAACCATCTTCCCAAACATATAAATACTCAAACTCTACCCTCTTGTATTTATCCTCTAATATCCTGTACTTTATCATCACCACAAATATACAAAATAAAAATCATACTTACAAGTAACTATATACATATTATTAAAATGTATACACTTTGCATTCACTTGTATTATATTCTAGTGATTGATAGGGTGTATACACTTTTAAAACCAAGATTTAGATGTCTATAAGTTTTAGGTTATACCCCATTCCACGACCTCCGACCTCTCCACGAAACTTGATCTTTTTATGCCCTCACCCCTAAATTAATACATTTTGATTTTCAATTTTTTAGGTTTTTGTATCTATATATATATGAATAGATTTTTTAGATAGTTTTTATTTTATAGGTTTTTATTTCAATACCTATTTTATACATTATATATATGTATGTTTTTTTTATTGTGTGATGATATATATATTTTTTTAGATGAGTGATTGAGTTGTGTTACAACTGAAAACTATTTCAATCTTATATAATTATCGTTACATATCTATTTTGAATTTATTATATATATGTTTTATAGTTGTTTATTAGTTGTTTATATATCTTTATTATGGTATTATATATATGTATGTTTTCGTAGGTCCTTTTTATGCAATTATCTTACTTTTACTATCTTGGTTTTTAAATAAATTGTAATACGTTTCCTACAAAATTTAACGATTTTTTGCATTTCAACGATTTTTTGTGCATTTCATCGATTTTATTTGTTTTATATATTCCTTTGTTTGTATGTTTGTCCTGTTCAAATGAATGAACAAAAATTTAATAATATAACTTAATAGGTAGCGACTTACCGCCAAAAATTAAAATGGAAAATTTAACAACAAAAGTAGTAAACGGAAAAACTTACAAAGTAGTAAACAAAACCGAACAAAAAGAATTGAGTAAACTAACTACTAAGGAAACTCTAAAAGCAGTCAGTAAAAGAAAAGCAGTAATCAAAAAAGAAAGTACGCCTAAAGTAGCGAAAACGCCTAAAATTGTAACGCCTAAATTTGAAAGTAAAAAAACTACTAAGATACTAGAAAGCGTTAGTAATTTCAATGTTGAAAACGCTAACAGTTTACAAAAATTACGCTACATTAATAATGTTATTGTGTTAGCTGATATGAATATATCTAAAATAGGCAAAAATTTTATTCAGTACGGAACAGATATTTTGACACCTTCACAAATTAACGCCTTAGATTTTGCCAATATTAAGGCGTATGTAAATTCAAGCGTTAAGTATAGCAGTTTAAAGCTATTCACTGCTAATGATATGGTATTGATATGTAATGCAGTTATTAAGTTACACGATAACGCCACAAAAATAGCCACAAAAGTAGCTAAACAGGGCGGAAAAATTACGCAAAAATAAGGCGTAATTAAGGCGTAAAAGTAGGGCTTTTATATTGCAGTCAGTTTATGCAATACGCCACAAAAAAAATCTTAGTAATGTGAAAAGCTAAGTAAAAGTTTTAAGCGTCTATATTCGTCAAACGGTGCAATGCTGTGAATATAGAAAGGTGCAATGCTATGCGGACAAACTTTTTTAGTATCATTGAAATATCGGCTTAATTCTAAAGATTGTAACGACTGAAAAATTTAAAAGCGTTACTAAGCGTAATGATTATATACTTATATAATCGGCTTAACTTAACATATAAATTATGCGTTTATATGGTACACAATAGCGAAATAACTTAATGCAGTTTATAGTATTTATAAACTCTCTATTGTCGTATAGGTAAGGAATTAAAGTAAGAAAAATAAAAGCATACCTATTCAGTAGGTACAAAGGATAATTTTATAGTCAAGTCATTGTTAATATAGTGGCTTGGCTTTTTATATAGGGAATATACAAAAGTATGGTAAGCGTTAACATCGGAACACGCATTCCCACAACTACAATAATGTAGGATAACGCAATAAAATAAAATAAAAGAAAATGAGCAAATTTAAAAAAAGCGACATAGTTCCGATAACTGTGTTGGCAACTATCTTAATCGTACTGGCCATAGTGGCAAATGTAGTTTTATCATTAATTGACTACGTGTTTTCGTAGTTCACAATCATAAGAGAGATGACAAATTCAAAGACCAAAGGTAAAAGAGAGATGCAAAAGTTCTACAAATGGCTATCTGTAAGGGTAAAGAGTGTGCATTTAGCAGATAACGAGAGAATGAGTGAGGCATACATAAAGGTGTATAATAACGCAATAAAATAATATAATCAAATAGGTTGTGGCTTACCACTAAATTAAAAATGGAATTAGTAAATCATGTAAATGGAGTTAGTTTAAAAATAAATTTATACTTATTTAAAGTTAGATTAAGTAAAACCTTTAATATTTATGGAGAAAAAAGGAGAAACTTATTATTTCAGTTTAATAGGTTTGAAAATGGATATTGTGATATTTACCTAAGAGTATTTAAAAGATATAGTTTAAGTATATCTGGCATAAAGCTAAAACAAGGTAAAAGATGGTTTGTAGGTAATAGAGAATATAAATAAAATAATATAAAAAAGATGAGAAAACGTATCAAAACACAAGAGAAGATCAACATCGCCTTAATAGGTGGTCAAATCAAAGAGGCACACGAAAGAAAACGTGATGTAATTAGAGAGGTTTTAAGGGACATTTGCAATAGAGATAATGTTCGTATAGGTGAGGCAAAAGTTATTCTTCGTAAGGAGTTAAAATGGGCATGTGTAAAGAGAGAAGTACAAGCGTATTGCAATGAAGCCAAGAGAGTACAAGCATATTAATAATAACTAAATAATATAAAAAAAAGTAAAGATGGAAAACACATATTTTTTAGAAATAGTACAACGTTGGTATTTATCTCCTATTGTAAACAAAGAAACTGGAGAGAATAAAAGGGTTTATTTTCAAGTAAAAGAAAATGATTTTGATAAAGCTATTGAATTAGCAAAAGAAAAGTTAAATTTTGATTTTGAAGATAAAACAATTATAGATTTTGCAAGTGAAAACACCTATAAAGTATGGGAATTTAATGATATTATTAATTTTAATCAATTTTTAATGGAGTTTTATACTGGAGAAAGTTTAATAATGTTAGACGGAACAATAATAAATAGATAAAATAAATAAGTAAAATAATATAATCAAATGGAAACAAAAACAATTCAATCGTGGATATGCCAACGTGTGCGTATCAAAAAAGAGTACATCAAAACAGTATTAGAAATAGATACAGATTTATCTACCTATGATGACGACTACAATATCATTGAAGAAGTTATGACTGAGCGTACATACATAGACAGTCATAACGGAATGACATCTTGCTTTCAAGGTAGGTTCGATGAGATTTTTAATGTAAGGTATGACTGCTATGGTGTGGATTTGTATAGGGTAAGAGATAGAATTGATGTTGAAAAACTACCTGAACCAACACACCAAATTATAGTAGGCAACCAAAATGACTACCCATATATGTGGGATGCCAAATACTTTGAAGTAGTAACCTACAAAACAACCAATGAAGATACAACCGACAACGAATTTAATCAATAACATTATGACAGACATTAAACATTATTCAGACCAAGAACTTAGCTTATTATTTCTAAACGATGAATTCTTATACAGAGAATTAATGAGAGCAGTTAGGCGAAATGACTTTACTATTGTAAAGGAATTATGCGATGAATACTTCATATATGATGAAGACCAATTAGAAGATTTGAAAGACACATTTAACGATGAATTAATAGAGTACGAACAAGAATAATTTAATAACTAAATAATATAATCAAATGAAAACAATTAGAGAATTCATAGATAGCCAAGAGAATATCTATATAGTTGAGACAGAAGAAATGGTACTCGATTCATTAGAGCCTGAAATCGGTAGAGAAGTAATAGGTACAAGTAACAAGGGAGTAGTTTACGAGTATATGTATCAATACGGAATAGAAAAGTGGAGAGACATTGAGAACTATTCTTTAGTATCAATAGTTGACTGCTATAGTTCTGAAAGAGGAGGAGAGGATCGTAGCAAAATTATATGCGTATTCGACTGCAAAACATTAGAGAGTACAAAAGTAGATTTAGAAATATATTAACAAGTAAGAGTTTAATTTAAAATAATATAATCAAATGGAAACAAAAACAATTAAGGGTTTAACCTATGAGCAGCTAAGAGCTGTATTTGGAATTTGTCAAGACAGACATAGAAGTGTAGATTTCAAGAGAGTAGTCAATTCTATAGATGAAGATTTACTAGAGTATGATGAGTTTGTATCTTGGGATTGCTTTAAGCACGAAGATAAATGGTATTCAACCGAGAGATATTGCTTGGATATTAATAATGATTTGCAAGATAAAGATGATTGCGTTTACCTAGATAGTCGAGATGAGTATGCTCACATAGATGAATGTATTCTTGTATGGGTTAATAGAAGAAGTCAAGAGTGGTTTTTAGAAAGTGATGATGATAATATCTATCGTTATGATGGAGAGAATTATCACATTGATGCGTTATGTGATCACGACTTGGTTATGATGGAATGTGGTGATAT
>Ga0209188_1002112_pt1 | contig 15046 bp, 27 predicted proteins | sample C_130625_EF_Meta_FD_187307 | JGI IMG/M metagenome (GOLD analysis project Ga0209188, IMG submission 187307) | Freshwater microbial communities from Lake Croche, Canada to study carbon cycling - C_130625_EF_MetaG (SPAdes) (version 2) | ecosystem: Environmental > Aquatic > Freshwater > Lake...
GTCTTTAGCAGCAGCACCTAATAAAAAAGTACTAATAGTTGTTAACGCAGTACCTATTGAACTTAATTTAGGAATACTTGATGAACTAAGTATTGTGCCAATAGCAGCTAATAAACCAAAAATTGTTGTTTTAGTGTTTTTCATTGTTTAGATTTTTAATTTTTTTGATATTATAGATTACAGTAGTGATACCGCTAATAATACCGACTGTCATTAAACTAATTTTAAATAACATATCAATATCCATTAAACTAACCCAATATGTTGAGAAAGTTAACATAGTACCACGTACGCTATATATATCCCAATGGTTATTCATTTTCTTTAATTTCTTCGCTTAAAATTGCTAATGCAGCGTTAACGGCTACTGTACTTTCAATGTTTTCAAATAGACCACGTTTTACCGCAGCGTCAATTACTTGTTTGATAATTTCAAGGGCTTGTTTCTTTTCCATAGTTTTATATTTTAAAGGTTAAAAAAGTTAGATCAAAGTTAAATTTAATTTTCCAGCCGCCCAAGAATATGCATATCCGTTACTATCTGGACTAGAAGAATACGCTTCGTAGTCAAATCCGTCCATTGTTAAGCTACCATTTGCAAGTGCATTGCCTTGCATATCCATTTCATTTGCATATAGTACATAGTAAAACGTAGCACTGCTTACTAAATTATCGCTTGTAGATATTAAGTTTATATAGTTAGCATTAACTATTGCACCATTAAACCATATACCTACTGGTTGTATTTGTTTCATATTATAATAATTGTATGTAGTTTGTTGTTCCGTTTCCTAATAATGTTGCACTTACACCACTGGCTAAAGTCAAACTTGTTACAGTTGTAATAGTTCCAGCAGCTATAAAAGTATTTGATCCAGTTCTACCAATAGTTAAAGGACTAGCAGAATAGTTTTTAATATAATAAATCATACTTTGTCCGTTTGTATCTGGCATAGTTAAAGTAACACCAGCACCACCATTAAAGAAATAAAAACTTGTATTTACAGTAGCCGTTGTATTTGTGCTAAATGTTAAACCACCAATACCTAAACCACCAGTAAATGTTTGACCAGTATTTTGTAGTACACCTTGACCATTAGATGATAAAGATCCATTAAATAATGTTTGACCACCACTAGTGATATATTGACGTGTTGCAGCAGCAGCAATATCATATATAAAGAAATTTTGTGAGTCATCACTAGCATAACTTCTACCAATTAAAAAACCACTACTACTGCCACCTGCATTTTGATTAAGTAATAAAGAATTTTGTTGTCCACCTAAAACATTTAATCTAGAAGTTGCCGTTACAATACTCGCAAAAGTTGCTTGTCCTGAATTTGTAATTGTTACTTTTTTACTACCACTCCAAAACATTTCTAAATTTGTAGAACCCATATATATAACAGTAGCGTAAGCACTTGCATTAAAAAATGAACCTCCACTATTTTCAATTCCCATGTAAACATCATTACCACTGTTTAAATACCTAGAAAAAGTTTGTGATGTTGTAGAACTTATTGGGTTTGCATTAATAGAAAATCCATTAAATATTCCTGTTGTTGCTGTAATATTTCCACCTATTGTAACTAATGTACCATTATCTTGAATAATACTATTAGTTAAACTTGTAGTACCATTAAATTTAGGTACATATCCACTTGTACCAGTACCAGTAATAGGGTTGGTTAAAGCAGATTGTTTACTATTAAATGTAGTCCAATCAGTACTGGATAAATAACCATTTGTTGATCCACTTGATTGAGTAATACTAAATGCACCAGTACCACTATTATAAGATAGTGGGGGACTAGCACTAAATGCAGACAAACTAGCTTTATTGTTAAATGTATTCCAATCTGTACTGGATAAATAACCGCTTGTACTTGTTGTTGATTGTGTAATACTTATAGCACCAGTACCAGTGTTAAAATTTATTGGAGTAGTACCAGATAAATTAGATAATGTTATATATCCACTAGGGTTAGATGCTAAATAATAAGTACTGTTATCGTAGCTTATTGTTGTACCACTAGCTTTTACAAAACCAGTTCCGTTTATTTGTGGTTGCTTATTATTAAAAGTATTCCAATCAGTACTGGATAAATAACCAGACTGTGTACTATTAGCTTGTTTTACCGCAATGGTTGTACCGCTACCAATAACCGCACCAGTTCCACCAGCAATAGTTAAAACGCTACTTGATGTTTCGGTTAAATTACCAAAACTTAATGCAGCTTGTTTATTATTAAATGTATTCCAGTCAGTATTTGTCAAATATCCACTTTGACCAGTGTTTGCCACTTGAATTGAGAAAGCACCAGTACTATTATTATAACTTAATGGAGTAGTTGCACTAAAAGCAGTTAAACTAGCTTTATTATTAAATGTGTTCCAATCCGTACTGGATAGATATCCAGACTGACTAGCACCACTTTGTAAAATGCTAAATGTTCCAGTGCTGCTATTATATTGAAGTGGACTTGTTGCACTTAAAGCTGTTAAGCTAATATAAACTGTACTATCTAAAGTTCCGTTACCTTTTACAAATTGTCCAGATGTACCACCACTAGTTATATGTGCAGTGGCAGTTACAGTATCTGCAAAAGTAGCTGCATTTGACGCATTAATAGTCAAAGCGTTATTTGCAGCAGTATTATTATAAATGTGAAATAAGTTGGAGCCACCACTATATAAATTACCGATACGCCATTTTCCTACACTTGCATTTTGAAAAGCTATTGTACTGTTATTAGTACTGGTAGCGTTTAATTGCATAAATACCCCTAATGTACCGTTATGTATGTCTAATGGAGCAGTAGGGATACCAGTAGGGCCAATACCTAGATAGTTATTAGTTGTGTCAAAAGTAAAGTTAACATCTTGTATTATATTACCACTTGCGTCAGTTAATAATACGCCACCATCTTGAGTTAAGCCAGTTATTTGTGCTGCATTTGTAGCCAATCCTCCAGCAGTAATTGAAATACCTGCATTTGTGGTATTTCCGTTTGTTGTTACTACTTGTAAATTTCCAGTTGATCCTATTCCAGTGTTGGCAATTAATACCCAAGTTGAACCAGTGTCAACGAATATTTGACTTGTATCCGTTGAAATAAATATCCTACCACTAAATCCAGCCGCCGGTCTATTTGCATAAATATCCTCATAAATAGCTGGTGCATTTTTTTGATTTAAAACTCCATTGGATATTCCTAGTGACATTTTTTTTATTTTATACGTTTAAGTATCTTTTTCTAACTATCACAACATTATTGCCGGTCGTGCTTGAACCAAAGTTCACAAAGAATCTTTGTTTAGTATTTTCACCAGTGTTACCCGTTACCTCAAATTGTTGTTGAGGTTGTAAAGTAATGCTTTCAATTTTAACTACACTTGTTCCGTAATTAATAAATACATAACCATTTGCATTATCACCGCCAACGTATTGACTATTATCTACAGTATAAAAGTCAACTTCATAATTTAATAAATTTACATTAATATTGCTCATTTTATATTGTATTTGGTACGTTACCTATTTTTTTTCTCATGCCTGTTATAGTATATCTGATATTATAATCTGCGTCTGCGGTTTGTGACTGTATGCTACTTGTATCAGGAGCAACAGGTTGCGTAGATACAGGATTAGAAAAATTTTCTTTTTTTCTAAAATAAAACCAATATATTCCAAAAGCAGCTAATAACAATAATATTGTATTATCTTTTTTGTTCTGTGACATATTATAAAATTTGTACGTCCTCGTTATTTACATAACCAGGTACGCCTTGTTGAAAATTACTTCCTAAAACTATACTATACATTCCATTTTCATATCCTGTAACAGTCATTCCTAAATTTGCAGTATCAAATGTATATATAGTGTTCATATTTTTATCAAATACTCTTGTTCCCACTTCGCTATAAACTTGTTTTGTTCCGGTAGGCACATCAGTTTGATCCACATATACAGATCCTTTCAATTTTTTTTGATCATTCTTATTTTTAAAAGAATTAAATAAAATAAAAGCCCCAGCTAATAAACCTAATTTTAAAATTATATTATCCTTTTTCATTTTTTAGTTGATTTTATTATTGTAGGCAATAATATTGCTAAAGCAATTGCTCCAACGATATATGGTAAATAATTATCTAAATAATATTGTAAAATTCCTTTTTTTTCAATTTCTTGTGCTTTTTGTTGATCTGCAACTTGTTGTAATAAATCTGAATATCCTGGAAAGTCAATATTAGTTCCTTGTTTTGCATAATATGTTTTATTATATGCGTCTAAAAATTGCCAATATACATTTCCTTCATATACATTATAACTATCAACAATGCCTAATTTATTTCCTGCTGGTATAGTTTTAATTACTTTACCGCCTGGATAATTATATAAATCTACATTACTTTTAGCGTATAATGTTTTACCAATTAATTTATCTGCAGTTAAACTTGCCATTCTATAACATATTTAATAAACTCTTTAATTGAGTTAAATTCATTTGATCAAGTTTGCGTAAATGTTCAATAGTTACACCTTTCATCATCAAATTATTTAAAATTTGTATTGATTCTTCGGCTTCATTTGAATCATTTATACCGGCTATTCCAGGAGCAATTGCTTCAGTTCCATTTAAACCTAACAACTTGCTTACTCCTGCAATTAAAAGAGATTGTATGTGCGGACTATTCAGTATATTGCCTAAGCTACTTTTTTCTTCTTCCTCTTCATCTTCCAATTCTTCAGAGTTAAGTTTGCTTAATATAGCATTTTGTGTTTCTAATACTCTTTCTAAAACAGATTCCATTTTGCTATTATATCCCATTCCGTTTATTGGTTGCATTCCGTACATAGTACGATCCAATTCTGAAGGTCTAAAATTTAAACTAGCATAAATTGGACTTTTATCTGTAATAAATCCTCCTTTTTCTTTTTTAGGGTGTAGTTTGATGATTAATACATCGCTTACGCTATTTTGTTCAATAGCATTTAAATCGTCTTCTAATTTAGAACGACCAGCTTCTGAATCATCATCATTCCAAGAAAATAGTAACTGTTTTCTTACCCAAACAGAGTAGTAGGGACTGGTTGAATTTCTATCAAACCAGTCCATTACACCTCTAGTTCCAGTCACCATTGCTTTTTCAATTGCCATGGTAATTATTTTTAAAAATTGTAGTAAACGCCAAAAGAATAAGCTACGCCTGTTGTAGCCAATGCTGTTGGTAAACTTACATAGGATTTAATCCAGCTTACAGTAATTCCATTCACAGCCGGTAATTCAAATGTATACGGATCAGCAGCGCTATTAACAATATTATTCAAACTTATCATTGGAACATTATAAACCAATTGTAAGTCACCTTGATATAAAGTTAAAAACGATTTTTTCAAATCTGCCGTAGTAACTGGAGTTGATCCAGTTAATGGAGTGGCAGTAATTGAACCAGCAGTATATACTTGAATTGCACTGATTTTTGCGTTACGTAAATTGGGTAAATCAGGGAAGTAGAATCTTGTTAAAGTGCTACCTGAAGGAACACTGATTTCTACAGCCTCGAATCTTTCAATGCGAATCATATATGTTAATTAATTAATTTATAAATAGGCGGTAATGAGTGACCGCCGGCACCAGCGTTTTAAGTTCGCAAAACTATTATTTAACTGAAGTACAGTTTTGAGCCAAGATACCATACCACATTGTAGCAACATAAGTATTACTGTCAATTGCACTAGGGGCAGCTGGTAAAACAATACTTGCGCTAATGTTACTAGCACCATTTAAAACAATATTTGGTTCACATACTTGCATTGCGTATGTATCCATGCTAACTTGATCAATTGCAAACTGAGCTGGAGAAGTTACAGAAGCAACGTTAAAGTTAGTATTTTGTTGTTGTTGAGGTATGTCTAAATGTTGTAACATAGACCATTTTGGTAATACATTTTGATTATTTACTTGGATATTGAAATAACCATTGTACAAATTATATAACTGAGCAGCACCTGTAGGGAACGCTGTTAAGTTAGGATAAGTATACGCTTTTGCACTACCTGTAGTAGAACTACCGCTTACTAATAAAAATTGTACGCTAGATACGATAAACAAATCTTGTAAAGCAAGTCTTTGTTCACGTACAGTTGGTGTTCCGTTTTGATTATCATTTACTAAAACCGGTACATGATAACTTGCAGCTGAAGTTGTTAATAAAACTTCACTACGTAAAAATGAAGGAGTTAAAACCGCATGAGATGCGTCATAACCTAATTGATTGATAAGCGTCTTTGCATTTTCAAATACAAGACGATTGCCCATTTGTGTTGCCATTTTCTATTTATTTATTTCGTTTTTTAATTAAATTTATTAACAAGCTTCCATTATAGCAGCATTTCTTGTATCAGTTATTCCAGCAATATATGTTCCTGCTGAAGCACCTTGATATCCAGCGATGTTACGTACCATTTTGTTGCCGTAATAATTACCAATACCGCTTACTAAACCTGTTGTTTTAACTAAGTTTAATCCGCCAGTTGCAATCATACCAGCTCCTAATTTAGCACCAACGTCACCTTTAATGAATTTAGGTGTCATGATACCTAAAACAACTGGAACTGCTCCGGCAATTAATCCTTGAGTAGTTGAAGTTTGTTTAGTTGTCATTGGAGCAATGAACTTTTGTACAATAATTTGCGCTAAAACTGCACCTCCTGCAATATATGCAGCTGATGTTAAATTACCGCTAATGCCTGACATGTGACTACGACGTCTGCGAGTATGATGTCTTTTTGCGTGATGTTTTCTTCTTCTTGCCATTTTATTTGTTTTTAATTTTTATGGGTAAAATTTTTATAAATGTTTTTTTAATTCTTTGCCATGTGTTTTATATTCTTTAAGTAATGTTTTCAATGACTTAAGATATTTTTTTGCACTATTTTTTTCAGCAACCGTATAATTAGACATTAAATGTTTAATTTGATGATCTAAATTTTGAATCATTGTTTCAGTTCTTTTTATTCTGTCCATATTTTGTTTAACTTGACTATGAACATGACTACCAATACCGCTCATGTGAGACTTTTGTATTTTCGCAGCTTTTTTTATTGCGCTATAAACATTTTTTTCTGTAGGTTTACGTTTACGTGCTACTTTTTTACGAGCTACTTTTTTACGAGCTACTTTTTTGCGAGCAACTTTTTTACGAACAACTCTTTTGCGCGCTACTTTTTTACGTGCTACTTTTTTCTTAGCAGTTTTTTTTCTTGTTCTTTTCTTTTTACTTAGATATGATTTTAAATTCATTCTTTTTAAATTTTAATTATAAACATAATCTATTGAATCTTCTAATTGCAATTTTATAGTTTGTATTATAAGTTTTATTGCCCTTGAAGCTTGTTTTTCAGTATAACCTAAATCTTGAGCACCAACAATAAATTGTTGTAAAAAATCACCAGAACTATAATCACAATATTGTTCTAATTCACTAGCTAATTGAGAATCACTACCAACTGCGCCAATTTTTTTCTTAGGAGCAGATTTTTTTACAACACGTTTTTTTCCTACCGGACTTTTACCTTTATGTTTGCCAGCGTAAATTGCACTAGCTTGTTTAACATAATCAGTCCACTTATCATATCTATTGGGATATGATTTTTTTAACGCTTTGGCTTCTTTAAGTATTGATTGTAGAGCTGTCATTTTTTTAATTTTAATTTACAATATTTTAGCATTTCATCACCACCCCAAAGATTGTAACTGATTGTACCGCATTTATTCCAATCTTTATTGTCGTATGTTTTTGCTCTTTTTAAATAACTATAAGTTCTCTTCAATGTTTCATTACTCAATTCACCTTTCAAAATTTGATTTGCTCTCTTTTTACCTACTAATGTAGCGCATTTATTTCCTTTTATATAATTTGCCACAATAGCTTTCATAACATTATCTTTTACTTTTTTAGGTATCATTTTTTACTGAATAATAAAATTAAACCTAAACCTATCGCACCATATAATACCCAATTAGTTGAACCTGTTGCAATACCTCCAGAAGTTAAATTTTGTAAAAAATTACTACCGGTTTGTATTGGTGTAGCATTATAATTTACTTGAGAAGGAGAAAATAATGCTAAATTATAATCATTTGAAGCCTGATTAACATCTGTTGTTTCTTGAGCAGATTTCAAACAAAAGTTATTCCAATAATTTTTATCTTCTACGCTTAAATCTTTGTAATCGTTAGGATAATTATTCCTGTACCATAAAATTAATTCTCTTGCTTCAACGTCTTTTGCTCTATGAGAAATTTTGCTAGTTGCGGCTAAAACAAGATGCATTCTTTCAGATGCGTTTTTACTTGGTAATAATGGCTTAACTGCTGATATTACTCCCCTTGCATCAGCTGCTGGATGAGCAAATACTCCGCTTGCCCACGTCATTACATAAGGCGCTAAAGTTGCAGCAGCTTGTATTGCAGCTGCTGCCACAACCGGAACAATTCCAATTGCGTTTGGTTCTTTATATCCTATGTAATCGGTTGTTTGCATTAATTTATTTTTTTCTTAAAATAAAAAAAGCAAGTAAACCGGCTGCTCCTAATAAAAAAATTGTATTTGTGCTAATTCCTGTAGAAGCAGGAGGCGGTGCTTGTTGTCCGGCATAAGGATTATAAGGATTTGGATTTGAACCACCTTGATTTCCGCCTCCGCTAGGGACAGTAGGTTGAAATGCTTTAATAATATTTGGAGCTCCTTTTAATATTGAGTCTAACCATCCTGGAGCATCTGATCCAATAGTGCTATATGCGCCCATTGTATTGTTGCTATTGTCATTAAATTCACCAATATTTGGTATTCCGCTCATTGCTACTAATGCCATATTTTTAATTTTTTTATTTTTAAAAAAGTAAGGTTGTTTTTTTTCATCAAATTGGTCTAAAACAGGGTCAATCCAATATTCATTACCATTTTCTTCAATAACTGAAAAAACGTGTTGAGGTGTTTTATCGAAAGGATCATAAGATGCAAATCTATAATACACATCAAATTTTTTACCAGTGTTTCTTCTATATGCATCCATTATGCCGTTTGCAAATGTAGCATATCCCTTGCAATCAATGCCAACAATATTACTTGCTAAAATTGCTGCAGGAGAACGTAAAATTTGCATCCGTTCGGGTTCAATTGTGTACTTAAAATTATCTTTTAAGAACTCCCAAACATTAAATGCCGTTTCTTCAACACTTCCTCCATCAAAATATCTAAAGATCTTATCGTATTCCGAAGAATACTTGTAATGATTATTAACCAGAGCGTCTATTATATCAACCGTATCCTGATTAGCAACCAATACATCCCTTTTATTTAAAAAAGGGCTAATTTTCCCTATCAATACATTTCTATTAACCATTAGCTGTTGGATATCCAAATTCTAAAGGTATAGCTATATAATCAATCAATATTGTTCCCGCAAACTTATAACTAAAATCCTCTTTGGTATATAAAAGTTTTTCAATCAACGTACTAACTCCTGTAATACTCAGCGTTACAGGAATTTTTAAATCAACAGAACCACTTTTTAAAACAGTAGGAGTTATCCCAAGAACATTCCCTACATCTTGCCCTTCTACTGTTAAAACTCCTTTTATTGATTGTATTTCAGCCGTTACTGGAGTAGGATTGTTAACTTGTACAATCAAATTCACAGCCGGATTAAAAAAAGTCATATCGCTAAAATCAAGCGACTTAAAAAAAACGCTAAAAGTCTTGCTCAATACGTATTTTTCATAAAAAACGTAAGCCAAAAATAATGCTGGTATAATCCAAAGCGCTTTTTTGTTCATTTTCTTTTTTTGAAAGGTGTTAAAGGGGTGCTTTCAGTGCAAAAGAATAAACAAATTTCGGTCGATTTTTCGGAATAAAAAAATTTTTTTTAACTTTTTTTTAAAAAAATTAACATGATATGTGCAGAACGCTAGAAGTAACCCCTTATAACTATAGTTATAAGGGGTTCTTCGTTCCACATATGTTAAACATCATTCGGAACGGCAAAAAAAAACGTTCCAGGGGAACGTTCTGCGTAAAAAGAATAAATTCCTTTTAACACCTTTAAAAAACAATCTTCTGTATAAATTCTTTTGTGTTTTTATCGTAAAAATTTATTTCAACCGCCTGTTTCGACTTAGCAAATTTCAAAAAATTACTAAATTGTGGTTCTTTGTTCCTTATGTTACGATATTTGTAAGCTTTTTTTGTAGAATCAAAAAAAATTGCTGTAAAAAATTTTGTATTTTCCATTTTTAGTTCGATATTCGTGTCGTTAAAAGGGGTTTTTTGTGTTTTTAGTAAATATTTTATAACGCGTGCCTTAAAAAAGCACGCGCTATATCAATCAAAATAAAGATTGTTGGTTAGAAGTTATGTTCTTCCAGTGAATCTTTAAATCAGTTCTTCCGGAAGGTTTTATTTGTATATTGCAAATATCTTCCCCCCATTTTTTGCGCATGTTTTCGCATGCTTGTAATTCTCTGCCGGATTGTTGATAAACGTCTTTTAATCCCCCTTCATTACTTCCATTAGCGGGGCAAGAAACACAAAAATCATTGTATCGTATAGTTTTGTATCCGTTTTTTATACATTGTATTGTAAAATCTCTATCCTCTTTTAATTGAACGTCTTCATCGTACCAAATATTTTTTGTTAATTCTAAATTTATTGCAACAGCAACGTCACAATATGAATTTTCAGAAAATTGTTTTTCTTGACTCCACGCAAATTGTTGATATTCGAATGCAATCTGGGCATATTTAGTATTAATTGAAGTTAATTTATCTAAAAAAATAAAGTTATCCACATTTTTTACCTTTTTATTAACTACTTGATGAAATTTTACATCGTCATCCATCATCCAAAAAAAAGTTTGAGGAACATTTTCAGATGCGTGTTTTTTAATAAAATTTCTTACATATGTTATGCCCATATTATTTTCAGGTAAAACAATAATATTATGCGTATTGCTATATTTTTTATGATATTGATACCAGTCTTGTGGTTCTACAACTAAATTCACTGCAATTAAATGTTCGTTGAATAAATCAGCAGTAATACATTTTTCCCATCTACCTTTAGTAGGTATGTATATATTATTTTTTAAAGTATATTTTAGCATATTATAATGTTTTATAACCTAATGAATTATTTTTTAAATCTTCTAATACCTGAGAAGGACTAGGGCATCGATACATGTATTCTCTGTAATACATAACAAAACTTATACGCAACATTGAATCATGACCAGGTTTGAGCTTATAATCAGTATTACAATGCCATTGATGTACGTCAACAAAAAGCATGTCACATTTTTTAATATCAATCATTATCCCCCATTCCGGCAATAGAAAATAGCCTCCGTCATAACTGCCGTCTTCGTAAACTATTAAATTACCAAATCCGCTTTCAAGGTCTCCGCTATCTTTGTGTAAAGCGGTGCGAAAATTTTTATTTACAGTAACTGTAGTAAATACAGTATCTTTGATAATAAAATTTTGATTTGTAGCCTTGGCATATTTATTTTGTATTTCATATTGTTTAGGACAAAGTTTTGCATAAAGATCACTAATATGTTTTACAAATGGTATTCCTGACTGGTATTTATCAAAATACTCGCTAGCAAATGCTGTTTTACGACAAAAATTATTTGTTCCGACACCTTCTTTAGCGTCCATAAAACCAACATTACCGCTTTCTACCGCATTACTTTCTTTAAATTTACTTTCTGTGCCGTCCTTTCTTATTCTCTGGTGATAACCCCCGCTAGCGTTACCCCTGCTAGTTGTCATACGAACTGATTTTTCAAAAGCTTTATAACCTGATTCTAATATATCTTCAGGTATCAAATTTTTACGAAAACGAAAAAGTAAATCTCCGTTCATATCATATCCGTCCATATCTTCATTAATAATATGTTTGCCGTAACTTTCATCAAGATATTTTCCTTTTAATTTTTCAGCTTTTTTTTCGCTCATGATTCTTTTAAACATTTTAGTCTCCATAATATTTATATTTCATTGTTATAAGTTTCTTTGTAATATTTTATTGCTATTTTTATATCATTATCGGTAGTATAATCCATTCCTTCTTTATAAGCATCTATTATCTGTATTTTTTCTTTTTCAAGATATAAACTATCAATATAATGTAATACTCTATTACCAGAATGTTCGCCAATAATACCTAGTTGCATTTCAATTAATATATCATTTCTTAATTCTTGCATAGGTGTTTTCATAGTTATTTGTTTTGGTTATAAATTTTTAAAATTGTTAATAAAGCATTGCTTCCGTTTTCTTTTTCATAACTTTCGGGATAAAGTTTTTTTATTGCTATTTTTAATTCTTTTTTAAATTCAGCGTGTTCATCTTTGCTGAAATAAATTACAGCTGGAAAAATTTCAGTATTATCTTCTGGCATTAAATTTTCATCCAGATTGAACTCAAAAAGGGCTCCTTGCATCATAATATAAATTATTTTCAGTTTTATCAATTAAATTTTTATCTTTGAGGAATTTAATATAAGTTTTAGCACTATTTATACCTCTTTCATCTATTTTAGTAATGTTTTTTATTAAGTCTTCATATGTTATTTTTTTATCGTTAACAAATATTTTATTTATTAATATAGCGTGATCAATGTCTTGATATTTTGTAAAATCTTTATCTTTTTTTTGATTATTCAATTTTTTAAAATCACCAACTCTAACAAATTCCATTTCAAATTCATCGTATTTGATTTTAATAGGCTCAAAATTTTTACTACTTCTTAAAAACCGAGGAGTCAATTCAAAACAATCTTCTAAATCTTTTTTAACTTCTAATGTGCTTTGCGCCCACCTATCAGTATTGCTACCTAAGTGACCTAGCGTTTGGCCATCTCTTTTACCGGTATGTAAAATTCCAATAATTAATAAATTATATACTGTAGTAATTTGTTTAAGCCAATTTACTACTTTCCTACATTCTACTTCATCATTGTAATTCATACAAAGGTCAAGCAATCCGTCAATAATAATAACTGAACAATCTTTATTATTTTCAAGATAAGCCATTATCATGTTTCTAATTTCATCCGGAGTATCCTTTCTAGTATTAAAAGCATTAAAAGTTTCTGGCAATACATTTAAGTTAGCAATTTTTTTTATTCTGTTTATATGATTATAAAAATCATATTCGCTACTTTCTGTATCAATATAACAGACCTTGCGTCTTTCGGGCAAGGTCTGTAATTTAATGTCAAATATATCATATGTATTAAATGAACTGGCAACAATACTAGTAGTGAATGTACTTTTACCGCTTTTAGGTAAACCGGAAATAATAATATAATTTTGTAAACTACCTATATTATTACCACCAATTTTCAATAATATTTGTTCCTCAGCTGGAATATGACCCCTGAGATAACTACGTTTAAGTAATTCTTCATAATATTGTTGTAATTGGTTATTATTCATTATTATCGCTATCCTCTAGAGTAATAGGGTTTATGATATACATATATTTACTACCAGCTTTGTTTATTCTTAGAGCTAAATTAACCCAACCCCTTTCATTTGTATTTTCAATTAATAACTTTAAATGATCAGCGTTAAACCCAATGTTAATTTCTTCAACTTTCCATTGATTTGTACGTGATTTTACTTGTCCAACAAATAAATAATTTTTGTCATTTTTTTGTTCTTGATTTTGTGTTTCGTTTGTTTCCATTTGTCTTTGTTTTTTTAAGTTTTTTTAATTTATATGTTAATAATACTTGCAGAACCAGGCTCATTTTCTTGTTTTTTAGTTTTTTCAAAAAATAAGTCTGTTAATGTCATAGAATCCCTAAATAAAGTTTCATTGCTAAGGGAATCGTACATTCCATTTTGTTCTTTAGCGCATAAGATACGCAATAAAACTTCTTCATACTTAGTAAAGCCAGGGAATGGAGCTACTAATCTACCCATTGTATCTTGTAATGGCATACACGGGCGCGCTGGTTGTTCATGATTTTCTTTCATGTGTTTTGGTTTAAATTAAAAATTAAATAATTAGGATACAAAAGTATAAAATAATTGCGAAAAAAAAAGAGTCACCTACTTGCCTTTAGGCTTTCAGTGACTCTTGCAGTGAGATTCGCAATACTTTAGTGTCAGCATCATTTAATGCGTCCTGAATTATTTCATCGGCGACAGCATAAACAATATTTAAATTGATTTCAGAAATTTTTTTGGAATAAGTTGCTATGACTGTTCCAATAGAATGTTTAGATAAATTAACTTCACATTCAATAGTTAGTTGATAATTATACATTGCAAGAGTATTGTTGAAACACGAATATCGTACAATTTTTGAAATAAAAAAATTTTTTTTTATTTTTTATAAAAAAGGGCAGTAAAAACTGCCCTCGCTTTATCAACAAAACTATGATGGGTTATTTTTTCATTTTCTTTTTGATATTAGATACCACGCTATTAAAAAAAAAAGCTACTGTTCCAAGTCCTACTGCCGATCCAGTTACTAAATTTTTAATATTAGCTAGTCTTATACCCTCATCGTATTCCGAGTCTGGTATCATTGCAGCATAAGATGTTCCTATTTCAAAAGCAGTCATTGCTTTTAAAATAGCTTTTAAATTGCTTTCAGTTAATTCAAAGTTAGCATTAGGATCAATTCCAGTTTTATTGCCTACAAAATTCGCATAACTGTTAGGATCATTTTTAGCATTAGGATCGTTTTTAGGTGCATATCTATCAATAATACTTCTTATACTGGTTAAGTTATAAGTATTGTAATATTTGTTTAATAACAATGCAGCCGCCCTAATACTATATACAGTATCTTTAAATATTGCTTCTCTTTGTGGGTTTGTAAATATCCCTACCTCACCTTGCCAACCGCTTGTACTTACGTTCAAAGGATTGTTTAAAGTAATACCAATAGGGTACCTACCAACTAAATTTCTAAAGTCCATATTAATTGTTATTTGTTGCGTCTTTAGCAGCAG
>Ga0209188_1002126_pt1 | contig 14957 bp, 16 predicted proteins | sample C_130625_EF_Meta_FD_187307 | JGI IMG/M metagenome (GOLD analysis project Ga0209188, IMG submission 187307) | Freshwater microbial communities from Lake Croche, Canada to study carbon cycling - C_130625_EF_MetaG (SPAdes) (version 2) | ecosystem: Environmental > Aquatic > Freshwater > Lake...
TTAGCAGTATCAGCGTCAAGCCCATTCTTTTCCAGATTAGCAATGTTCTCAAGTGCCTTCTGATAAGCATATAAAGGATCGAGGGAAAGCTTCAGAGCTTCAATCTGCTTCTGGATTGCTTCAGCTTCTTTATCAGCCTGAGACTTGCCACCTCCACCTCCTCCAGCTTTGCTCTTATTCGTTGAGTCAGCAATATTCGCAATCTTCTTGCTGGTCGCTGTGAATGTGTCAGCGTAGTTATTTAATACTTTGATTCTCTCTTCTGAATCAGCTTGCAATTTCTTGACAGAATCATATCCATCAACAAAGGAAGTCTTCGCTCCGGCAAAGTCAGCATTTCCGAGCTTTTTCGCAATCTCGACAGCCGTATTCGCAATCTCAAGAAACTGACGAGCCTTCGTGATTGCCTTGTCGAACTCTGCAGCCATATAGACCAGCACCTTGCCAATACCTCGACCAACATCTTGCCAGAACTCTCCAGCAGAAGCAGAGGAAGCGAACAGAGTCGCAATCGATTGAAGTGCCGGAGCAAGCCCAGCGACCATCTGATTTGTGATTCCCTCTTGAGCCTTTCCAAGTTCTGCCATCGAATCATTAAAGCTGGTGATCCGATTAACGACATCCTGGCTTAAAACAAGCCCAAGCTCTTCAGCTCGCTTTCTAAATGCTTCAAGACCATCGCCACCCTCATTTAATAATGGAATCAGATCAGCTCCAGCCTTTCCAAAGATTTCAATTGCCTTAGCAGTCTTGCCGGCAGAATCAGGAATTTTGGCAAAGCCATCAGCGATCTTCGTGAAAGCCGATTCAGTCGTGTCAGCTGTCGTGACTCCGAACTGTCTTAGTGTCGCTCCAACTTCCGAAGTCGTATCACCAACAGTCACTAGATTTTTATTGAACTTTCCTAAAGCACTCTCAAGAGAATCAAAAGCGACTCCAGATTGATCGCCAGCAAATTTGAGAGCTGATAAAGCTTCAACAGTCACTCCGACCTTCTGGGACGCTTTGCCTAAGTTATCGATCTCCTCTGTTGCTCTTCCAAAAGCTCCGGAAATCTTATCGACAATCGCCATCGATGCTGTGAAAGCCAAGAAAGCCCCTCCGACCTTCTTAATGGTATCGGAAAGACCTCCCATCGTGCCATTGAGTTTCTTAAACTGTTCGTCTGTGTTTCCTGTTGACTTTGCAATCTGATCAAGCTTTGCTAGAGCTTGAGTAGAGTCAACAACTAACCGATACACTCTTTCTGTGGTCGCTGTATCAGCCATGACTATATCTCCTTCTTGTTGCGTCAGCTCTTTTCTTTAGTGCTTCCGGTTCATTCATTCCATCAATAAATTTATTTCTAATAGATTCATCTTGCCAAGCCTTTTTAAGACCATCGGACAACTTCCTTCGATGTTCTGGAGTCGCTTTAACCTTGCGAATATTCTCAATTCTTTTTTCGTTTGATAATGCTCTTGAAGCCATCATCTTTGCTCGATAAGCCGGATCTTGCCAAAGCAATTTTCTTTTTTCGCTTTGCACTTTTTTACATTCTTCGCTATTGATACCAGCCATCATTGACTCACGATGCTCAATCCATTGCGTTTTTCTTGAATCAGAAATCTTTTTTCTTAACTCTGGATCAGAATAAGCATCGACAAGACTTTGACTTTTCTTTTCTCTGGATGACTCGGAAGGATTAGAAGAACCCTCCCCACCATTAGTCAAATTCAATAAAATTCCGGTCTTATCATCAAGCCTTCCAAGTTCTGAGATTAAAAAAACTTCTAACTCAAAAGCCTGAGATTCAGAAATATCCTTATCAATAATCTTAGTATTTTTTCCATATTTATTGATGTATCGTCTTACTACTAATGGTCTATTTGCAGTCTGATTAACTCGACCACCTGTCCCTTTTCCTATGTAATAAGGAACCCCATCAGGTTTGCAGAAGGCATATACATAACATTCAGCCATTATTAGCTCTCCTATATTTTGGACTGATCACGATACAGAGTGTCCCTTGCTTCTTGTTGATTTCGCCAGCAACTTGATGATTCTTTGTCATTGCCACAAATACTCTGAAATTTCTAAATATCGGATTACGCTTGAGAACAGCAGTAGTCGCTCCCATGAAGCCCATTGATTGATTACGCTTGGACACTCCTGTCGGATTTCTTTTGGTCTTACGAGTTCTTACAGATAAAGCCTTCGAACCACTTGCGACCTTCATATTCACGATTGATGCATATGTGATCCCCTTTGGTTTATAAATTAACTTATCGCCATTTTGAAATTGCAGATTCCCATTGCTATCAGAAGGGAAAGCAATCGGAGCATTATTTCTCAGGAAGATCCACTCCCATGAGCTTTTGAGATTTCCTGTCTTCGTGTTTGTTGTTCTGGCAATTGCACCGGCAAGAGTCGAAGATACTAATGACATCGCAACTCTAGCAAGCTGATCTCCGAAGATCACTTCAACCTTCTTCTTTGCTTCTGTGACCGGACGATTCACGAATCCATCTGTATAAACCATCTGAGCCTTATTGCCCAGATTCTCTTGCTTTGCAGTTTCATCGCCTACAATCGAGATCAAGAGCTTGCGAATATCTTCACGACATAAAGATGAGACATCCTCCCTGATACTCTGTTTAAAGAGGTTCGAGGGAGGAATGAATCCATCGGAAGATAGTCTTGATTCAATCATCATTGCAAAGCCTTAATAAAAGCTTCTGGATCATCAAGCAGATTCTTCGGCTTACTTTCCTGATTCATTTCAGAGAAGTAAGTGAACCATCCGAGATATTCTTTATGAGTCATCTGTTCGATTTCCGATACTGTTTTATGAAGGGCATGAGCGAGAGAGTAAAGTCCCATTTCATAGGGACTTAACCGTTTCCCTCTTCACCAGAATTGATATCTGCCACAGCCATCAAGATCTTTGATGCGACTGACATCGGAAGCTCATTCAAGCCATCAGCACCAATGGGAGAGCCGTCTTTATAAACTGTCACCCCAGCAATGTGATACTGAATATCATCCGTTCCGAATTCTTTTTGTATTGCTCGCATATCCTTGAGCAATAACTCCTTAACTTCATATTCACCAACTTTGATAGTTTTCACGATTCACCTTTCAATCGAGCCATTAAGGTGAGGGAAGAAATCTAGGACTCGACTCCAGATTTATCGGCTTTCGCCTATCTTCCCTCGATACATCAATAACTGTGAACAGCGTTCGATGTTAATGTTCCTGTTCCAGAGTAGCCCAAAGCACCATCTAAAGGAATGTCCATAATCATGCTTGAGATCACGACCGGAAATGTATAAGTTCCTTGTTTTTGAGAAAAACGAACCACCATATTTCTAGTGAGTCGTGACTCTTCAGCCTTCAAAAGCTCTTTATACCCAGCGTCTTCTACATCAACGAATCCAGCAAAAGTCACAGATCCAGCAGATGTTGTGCTAGAAGGAATACTTGCAGAAGGATCGCAGTATGTTCCAACTGAAATAGTCGCTGGAGTGTCTTTTGTAATAGAAATAGAATTAAAACAAAGACAAATATCTTCTGACTGATCATAGTAATCAAGAGTCGCATTAGAGGAAAATACTCCATCTCCTAAAGTAACAGGAGTATTAAGAGTGAATATCACATTGTTTCCGACTGCTTTAGCGTCCACCTCTGGAGCCACCTGATCAGGAGCATTCTCAAGAGACAAAGCTCCACCTGTAATTGTTGAAATTGCAAAATTTTTATTTGATAAACTTGCAAATCCGGTATTCTGAAATTTAACTACATCCCCCACCTTTGGAGGGTTTAAGAATGTGGCATTGATAACGATACTTTGCCCTACTCCGGCAAGAATAGAGGTAATAACAACCCCCTTCTCTGTTGGTTCTAATGGAGTCAAATATACTTGAGTCCCTTTGGTGCTTTTTGCTGTCATGTTTAACTCCTTAAAGTTTTTAGAGATTGATAAAACGAATAATTAACTCCGACAGAAACCATATACAAAGGTCTTCCATCAGCATTGCTTGCTTCCTCTGGAGCGTTGATACTGCTTAAAGTCAGTAAGCCAGAGGGATCTAACTGACGATAAAAAATCTGTGAATCGGATTCAGCTTGAGAGAGCAATAACTGATCTCCCATGCCAGCTGTTCCGATATAAATAAGACTGATAATTCCCATCTCCATAAAGTCATCGCAAAAGCTTTGCTTTGAGTTCGTGTAGACTTGAAATCCAAGAGTCATACAGATTGAATCTTGTGGAACCACCATATCTGTATTGATCGTTTCAAAAAATGGAGTCGAGAGCTTTGGCATTTGCTCTCTTGCGAAGTTTCGAACATGAAGCGAACTCATTACGCAACCCCCACGACACATTTATATCCAATGACATGATTTGTCTTTGGTTCATAAACATTCGAAACTGTATCAATCGTCAATTTTTCAGATCCAATCGTGAAGAAGTCGAACTTTGCCGGAGACTCGTCCACATCCTTTGATCTGAGAGTGATTACCCTTTGACCAATACCAACAGCATTGACCAATTGAGGATCAGCTCCTCCAAAGGTCGAGATCCCTACTTGAAGATTCTGAATTGTGGATTTCTTTTTGGAGAAATAAAGTGAAGCATGAACTCCGAGAGTCTCGATAAGACTATCGAACATATATGTCCATGAGTTATTGATGCTCATACTGAATACACCCTATAAGGATCCAACAGATTGAACATTTCGCCAAAGCGAACAGCCATCCCACTCGCTGTCTGAAATGCTGAATTGTCAAAGTATTCAACAAGTCCCAGATCAGGACTTTGCATCCTTCTGATTGCCTGGCCGGTATCGCCTATCACTTCGTTGAAAGTCTTTCTGACCACCGATTGCAGAGCAAGCAATACATCAGGAGGGATCGGATCGAATCCTCCGGTATAGCTGACTAATACTTCAGCGTTAAACACTCTTTCAGAAAAAACAATAACCCCAGATTCGGCATCGAGAAGATAATCATTTAACTCCATACCGTTCGCATAAAAAACTGACTCAACTGACTCAATCGGAAACCTTCTCAGCCTGATTGTCTTTGTCTCATCGATCACGAACTTCTCTTGATCAGCTTGAAGGATAAATTTGCGATGACAATAGTTCTCAATGATCGTCATAGCAGAATTCATCAACATAGTGAGCTGAGACATCTTGCTGGTGTCATTCGTATCCACTCGAAGGGAGATGGCAAATTGATCGAGGTAATCGTCCGGATAGATCATAATCCCACCTTGAGAGCTATTGCTTGAATTTGAGTTTGAAGATCTTTGATGGTCTTTGCTTGATCATCAATCGTTTTTTGCATTGCAATGACTTTGGTATCTACATAATCTTTTGTTGCTGCACTAAATCCATAAGTTGGAGTTGGAACAATGACATCACAGCTGAAAACTGCTGATTTAACAGCTTCATTAAATTCAACATAACTTGTTCCAAAATTAATTGCAATTTTTCCAGAAGTTGGAGAGTTTATTTTTGTGGTGGCATCCCATGTGATCCCTTTTGTTGAAGCAAAAGTAATCGAGCCGGACATCGTGCCACCGGCAAGAGGAAGATGTTTATCTACATAAAGTTTGTTTGCTAAATGATTGTTATCTATTGGAGGTTCAATGCAATTAATTGGTGTTCCAACGAATATTGAATCATTACCCAACCGTATATATGCGTTGTTTGCACCACCAGCTCCAAAAACTTCTATTTGCCCAAAATCTGAATTGATGTGACTTCCATCATTCCATTTAATACCTGTCCCAAAAGATCCATTAAATGTCAGACCACCTGTCAGAGTTCCACCGGCAAGAGGAAGATGTTTATCTACATATTGCTTTGTTGAAGCTTCCAATGGCTGAACCGGATCGTGAGCGAGAATGATATCTCCCTCCATCGTGCCACCGGTTAGAATCGATAAGAAATAAGAATTGGCATTGTTGACCATTGCGTCAACATATCCTTTAGTCGCTGGATTCGTTGACTGAGTCGGAGATTGAACAATTAAAGCACCGGTCAAAGTTCCACCGGTTAAAGGAAGAAATGCTCCGGTCGTTGATAAGACACCATCAGCACTCGCAGACAATCCAGCTCCGACTTTAATGCCACCTAAGACGCTCGCAGTCGCAACCGGCAAAGTAAAGCTTTGAGCTGTTGCTGATAGAGTGCCATCAGCTGTCACAGTAAGTCCAGAGCCTACCTTCACCCCTCCAAGAGCTGAAGTCGTTGCTGGAGTCAATGTATAGGAATAAGTCACAGCCAGCTTTCCATCGCCAGCAATTGCTAGTCCTGTTCCGACTTTAATACCACCTAGAACAGTCGCAGAAGCTTGAGGTAATACATACCCACCTCCGGAAAACTTAGAGTCAACATAGCCCTTTGTGACAGCAGAATTATCAGATTCAGGAGTCGATGGAATTTGAATATCTAATGTGGAAACAATGGCAAGACTTGAAATCGTGATTGTATGTGTCCCAGAAGCTAGAATTAAATCTGTTCCATTTGCTGATCCAATAAATGCTCCACCAGCAGTCCACTTCAAAGCATTAGGAAGATTCGGAAGAGTGATTGCACCGGACATTGTGCCACCAGCCAGAGGAAGGAAGTCTTGACGAGCAGAGGATGACAATGTTCCATCAGCTGTTACAGCCAAGCCAGAGCCTACCTTCACCCCTCCAAGAATAGTCGCTGTCGCTGAAGGTAAGGCATAAGTCGGAGGAGTCTGAATACTTGCGATTTTCGTATCGACATATCGCTTATTGGTCGCTTCATCATCATTCACCGGATCAACAAGAGGGAGAGTGATTTGAGTAGAAGCAACAATCCCATTGTCTTTGACTGTCAATGTCGTATTCGCAGAGACAATCCTGATACCAGAAGCATAAGCTCCGATCCCTCGATTTGTTGCCCACTTTAAAGCGTTTGCTGTTGCTGGCAAAGTAATCGAGCCGGTCATTGTGCCACCGGCAAGAGGTAAGAACTCGCCACCGATCGGAGGGTTTACTTCAGATCCACCATCACCCAAATATCCCAGATTCCCAGCTCCGGCACCATAGACCATGACCAGCCAATCATTCGACCGGAGTTCTGGCATCGCCTTAGTATCTCTCAACGCAATCCACAAAGCTTCTTCGAACTTGACAACATCTGACTCAAGATAAGATTCAGTCCGGTCATAGTGACCTCTAAATCGCATCATGCCATTGAAATGCTCAATAGGAACCTCAAAGCTCACAGCCTTGACATGACCATCAGTCATCTCAAATAAAAGATTCGATCCCTGTGCAAAAATATCATTAATTCCGAGTCCATCTTTTCCTTGAATACCGATACCGGTATCACCCTTATCACCCTTCTCAGCAAAGACGAACATCTTCCATTCATCATCTCCCACCTTGATCAAGGTTTTCTTATCCTTTATGACAATGTCTCCGAGTTCATAAGTCCCTTCTTTGCTGAAGGTTCCCTTGAATATCGGACTGTGAGTGCTAAAGACAAAGTCTTTCTTTTCACCATCAGTCATCTCAATAGTGATTTGCTTCTCACGATCAGTCAGTTCTTTGAACTCGACATCAGTCACTCCATTGACAGCCAGCTGATAAGCGAAGGGATCTTGATCTGGATTGCCATTCGCTTTCCGAGTAGATACAAATAAACCACCTCGATGATGGACTTCTGTATTCTTGCTCACCTTCTCATTCTGACCAACAATCACCGGAGCAATTAAGGGACGATCAATTCCATCACGACCATCACGACCATCAACTCCATGAATACCATCAGCACCATCTTTCACTTGATCCAGGTGAGAAGTGACTTCAGCAATTAAATCTTTTGATAGCTGATCAAAATCCTCGACTTGCTTGACTCGAAGGCCTTCAATCGATTTGACAACTGTTTCACTTATTTCACTTGAGCTGATATTGATTGCGTCAATTGATTTGACAACAGTATTAATCTTGGATTCGAGTTCTTGCTTCGTCTCATTCAATACTTCAGCAACAGCTTCAATCATCGGAAGGTCTTTATCAAGCATAAGTCATCTTTCCCTTTATTAATGATTTAAGGAGTTCTTTTGTTTTCTGTGGATCCTCTGGAGGAGCATCAGCCGGTTTTACATCTGCCGGAGCTGGAGCTGGTATTGCCGGAGGAGCTTGAACCTCATTCGTGGCCAGAGGGTTCTCGCCCAACTGGATCATTTGCTGCTGGAGATATGGTTTCTCGCCACCATCGACCGGAGGTAATCCCTCGATCAATCTGACTTCATTCGGAGAATAAATGCCATGAGATACAGCAGATCCCAGAGCATCAATCCGGTCTTTGAAATTCGCTCTCAGGAGAATCTTTTCATCGAGGTCGATTTGCTCATTCGCATCACACTCAAAGATTCTTTCAAGAGCTGTCTCAATTAAAGAAACAGTAAAGCCGAGACCTGTTGCCATCCAATGATTAATCAGAGTCTCTGTATTGCTAAAAGTCGCATTGTCCATCGAATTGACCAAAGCCAAAGGAACTCCGAAGACAGCAGTTATCGCTTGAACACTCATCTGGTTCGCTTGAATCAATTGAGCATCCTGAGAGGACATTGTGACCTGTTGCCACTTCATGCCACTTGCGAGAATTGGAGTCTTACCAGATGACAATCCCTGAGATTGAGCGTCCCATGACTCACGAAGTCTTGTTAATTGCTCTTTTGTTAATTGCATATCAGTCTGTAAGACTCCAGATGGAACCCCCTGATTCTCGAAGAAAGCTCTGGACTTATTGGCAATGCTGTTATTCACAGCAATTTGAGCAAGAGCTGACTCAATCGGAGAGACACCTCTGAGGGGATCATTAGTCGAAGCTAACTTGATATGCAGCATATCTTTTGCCTGGACAAAATACTGAGGATCGAAGAACTCTGGCAAATATCGAGAGTCACCTGTCGAATAAACAATATCACCGGTCTCCATGATCCGATAAGGAGTGACTGTATTTGCGTTCAAGAGCCACATCTGAGTTATCTCTTGACGATTATTTCTTACACAATAGGCATACATATTCCCATTGAAATAAAGCGATCTGAGTCCGTTATATAAGAACTCAACTTGATTCATCATCGGATTTGGATTTCTTAAAACACGAACCGGATTCGAATTAAGGATTCGCTTCTTAGAATTATTCTCGCTGACTTTAAAATGGTTCACCGGCATCGATGCCACAGCTGTCGCGATACGCTGGACGCAAGCTTCAACAATCGCATTGGACTGATTGCCCATTGGAGTCCGACCAGCTTGCCACCATTCAATCCCCCAATTTTTGTCAAGCCGACCTTCGTCAAAGGTATTCACAAAGGACTTCTTTTTGAGAAAGCTCAGAGGGTTTAAGTTCATTTAAATTATTTCTTTTTTGACTTGCTTACAGGAGCAACTTGAGGATCAACCTCTGGAGCAATCTCTTCAGCCGGAGCTTCAATCGCTGGTTCTGCAATCGCTGGAGCGTCCAAAGTCTTTCCCTTGCCTGTTGGATATTTCACAGCCCATGACTGTAAACCGGTTATTTCTTGATAACCTTTAGCAATCATCGCAGTTCGCTCAGTCTTTGAAGAAGCTGTGTAGAACTTGCCCACATTCACATTCTTATATTCCCACATCAAATAGTGATCCATGACTCTTCCTTTAAAAGATGGGGAGATCCGAAGATCCCCCCTTTAATACAGAATTACCATTGCACTCCGGTCAACGCTGTTACATAGCCACTATCTCTTCTCATTACCCATGAGAGAGGGAGGATCATGCGAACAGCAATGAGATCTTGCTGGAAGAGCGAAGTGATTGAACCACTTGTCACAGCTGTCATTGAAGTCTGATCAGCGACATTCGGAGCTGGAGCCACATCGTTCGCTTGAACTAAAGCAGAAGTATCAGAAACTCTGAACTCTGGAGTATCAAAAGCAGAAGCGAAGCTTGAAGCGTCCATCGCAATCACTTCACCAGCCGGAATCGAATTAGATACGATGACTCGATATCCATTCAAGCGACCTTGAGCAATCTGATCTCTGAAAATGAAAGAGCCAACAGCAGTCGTCACGAAGCCCAAGCCCAATTCTTGCAATGGGTTCATCAAGATCACGATGTTTGCTGGATTAGCGTTCTTCGTGATTAACGGAGTCACTAAAGCCTTGATATCATCGAGAACATTCTGAGCAGTCGCACCGGAACCGGTTCCAGCTGTCACACCATTTAATAAACCAGCCGGAGACTTGTTCGCCACACTTGCTGAATTGCTGATTAATGCTGTATCGATTGCCAAGCTTGTATCAATCAACATCTGCTGAGTGATTAAGCCTTGAATCGCTGGAGTGCTTCTTTCTGCTAATTCACGACTGAAGTTCGAGATTACTCCCATCTTATAACGATGGAGAATCTTTGAAGTGTAAGAAGTTTTCTTAACAGGAATCAAAGCACCTTCTGACACGAACGAGCCAGCTAAGTCATTGACTGTTGATTGTGCCGGTAAGCTGATAGAGTTAAATCCACCGAATGAAATTTGAGTTCCATAACCAGCCAATTGAGCGAAGAAGCTTGTAGGACGCAACTGATCAATGAAATCGCCATAAGCTTGCTGGACTAATTCGCTCGCCCAGCCAGCTGTCATTGTGTTCGCTGGGTTTACAGCTGACTTGATAACAGCATGAAGCTCACGATCTTGAGGGAACACTTCCATCGCTGTATTTTCAATAGATCTGGATCCTTTAGCATGAGCGATGAAGCTTGCTGTTGCCATCTTTGAAAATAACATCTCGTTGCCCTTACGAGCTTTGGTCGTGCCTAAATGCTCGGACTTAACGACTGAAGGAGATTGCTGTTCTGTTGCTAAAGTCTGAAGAGCTGACTTATAACCAGAATTAGATTTCTCTTTCAAGTCGATTGTGGTTTTTAAAGTATCGATTGTCTCTGCTTCAACTTCTGTAAGATCACGATTTTCAACTTCTGCGAGCTTAACGATTTCGACCATTTGGTCTTTTGCTGAAATGATTTCAGCTTCTAATTTTTTGATTTTGTCGGATAGTGACATGATTATTTCCTTAAAGAATTGATTAATAATTTCGCTTGAAATAAGCGAGGAGTGTTTTCCTCTTCAGTCTTGAGAGGAGATAACGGAGCGTTCTTAGATTTGCTCAACTGAGCAGAAGACACTCCAGATGGATTGAACCCTCTAAACAACTTAGAAGGATCAGCATTGAATTTTTTTGCAATTGCTAGGCAATCCGAGTTCGCTGGGATTGAGACTAATGATGCTTCTAAAAGCTCGACATCTGTGAAAACAAGAGAGTCAGTCTTCTCGTCCTCTCGATATGCTCTCGCCATAAAGCCCACCGAAACAGCCTTGAGAATTCCTTGAGAGAGTAAAGCTCGAATTGCGTTGATATCGTCAGAAGTATCCTCATCAGCCATGACGAGAGTTCCGACTAATTGATTCTTGACCACCTTCACATTCTCCCAGCGTCCTATTGGTTCATCTGGATCATGCTGATATAACGCTATGGGATTATTTTTGAATGATTTTAAGTCCCATGCTGAAGGAAGAATCACTTCGCCCATGCGATCTACTGAGCCGGAGGACATAATAAAGTCAACCCCAGAGTCAATATCGCCCAGAGCTTTAGATCTATAACCGGTGATTTTCTTAAATTCCACAGTCAGCAACCCCTTTAAATGAGATCACCGACCATCGAGAGACTAAGTTCGATTCGGAATTCTGTTTTTCTCTCTGTTTCGCTCGTCCTGTGGAGGTCGATATCGCATGAGATTAGTCCTAAATTGTTAATAAGACAATTTTATAGCATATCTTGTGAAATTTGCAAATAATTTTCTATATTTAGTAGAAATTTTTTTAAGCGACTAAAAGCTCTCGCTCTTCATTCCGGTAAAGGATAGATAAGGCAAGATTCAATTCTTCTTCGGACATTGCTCGGAACTCAGAAGCTCCATTAAAGCCGGAATACTCTGGGGACTCGCCCATCTGGAGAAGAAACTTCTCGACTTTGGTCGCTTTGATTGAAGTTTTTAATAAAGCGATGATCTCAGCCTTGAAGCCAGAGTATCTTGAAACTACATCGATACGATCATTATTTGAGCGAGCCGAAGTCACTCCAACTTTATAAACTTGCATCGATTTATAAGATTCACCGACAGCCCTCCAGATATAGACAGCATCATTGTCAGATGAGCGAAGACCGGATACCATGTGAGCAAAAGCTTCTTTTTCAATGCCACGCTTTAAGCAAGCACTATAAGCTTGTTTAGATCCTTTTTGAAATGCTCCACGAGTTTGATACTTCTTCGCTTCTGCAAAGATCATCTCATTAGTCCAATATGTAAGAACATCAACCATGTGAGAGCAAGCTTGATCTAATATACCCCTTCTATGACAAGCATCGTAAGCTCCTTTAGAGCCTTTTCTAAAATCATAACGAGTCTGATACTTCCTTGCTTCTGCAAAAAGCATCTCATTAGTCCAATAAGTAAGAACATTATTCATGTGAGAACAAGCTTGATCTAATATGCCACGCACAACGCAAGCATTGTAAGCACTTTTAGAGCCTTTGCAAAATGCTCCACGAGTCTGATACTTCTTCGCTTCTGCAAAGAGCATCTCATTAGTCCATTTAAGCGTTCCATCAACCATATGAGAACAGGCTTGATCTAAAAGCCCACGATCTTTACAAGCACCATAAGCACTTGCAGAACCTTTTTTAAATTCACTTCTTGTCTGATACTTCCTCGCTTCTGCGAAAAGCATTTCTTCAGTCCATCTAATTCTTGTCATTTTGTCGAGTCTTTCAAAAATTGTTTCAATAAGCAATTATAAACAATATTTCTATACTTTTCTATAACTTTCGACAAGTTTTGATTAATTTGACAAGTTATCCGATCAAAGCGTCAATATCGGTTTGCTCGACCACCATAAACGCTCCGACTGCCATCACCGAAGCGACCAGAGCGTCAATCTTTGTCCCAGCCTTACTTTTGTCAATCTTCCGGTTCCCAGCCGGATCCCTGACAACAATCGCTCCAGAAGCCCCCATGTTTAAAACCGGATGAGATCCATGTCGCATCTTGCCATTGAGGAGGTAAGTCTCAAAAGCTTCCAAGCGAGGGGATATGTCTCGATATCCCTGTCCTACTTCGTGCCAGATTGCTTCCTGACCAAAGCCCACCCTCTCGGCAGAAGCTTGAAGCTCCTTAATCCTCCAGCGATCAAATTCGATATTCGATAAGCTAATCCCCAGATCATCCAGCTGAAGCTTCATAAACTCACAAAGCCATTCATAATCCATCGTTTTATCTGGGACAGCAATCAAGTCCCCCTGATTCACCCATGTTGTATAGGGAGCCTTGTGAAGCAATTCCCTCTCCTTGATTCCATCTGCCGGAGTGAAAGCATAAGTCAGCAGATGAATCACCCCATCATCGTCTTTGCAAGCGAGGACGCAAGCAGTTAAGTCATTTCTCGATGACAAGTCAAGCCCCATCGAGACCGGCAAGCCTGACCGAAAGACCTCGATATCAGCCTGATCAGAACAACTCTTCCAGATATTCGGAGCAAGCCAGAGCGAATCCAAAGCCACCCTCTGATTCAAGAGAAGATTACGAGCTGAAGCCTCCATCGATGGGACTCTGGACGCTTGCTTGAGCTGTTCCTCCAGATCCTTCTTTGACCGGAATAAGCCAAGAGCTGGATTCGCCTTCGCCCATTGAATTTCATCCATCAGATCTGACTCAGGATCGGCACAATACAAGTGACAGACAGTATGAGGATCACCAGAGCGAATCGCATCGTCAATCTGGATCGAGAAAAAATCAGAATCGCTGGGAGCCTGAGTGCTGATCATCACCAGAAGAGGATTCTCATAAGCCCCTTGCGAAGTCGTGATAGCTTCCACAAAAGGAGTCATCGATCCTCTGATCTGACCGACCTCATCGAGCAAAGCTAAAACCGGACTAAGTCCATGAGCAGTCGAGCCATCGCTGGACAAAGCCTTATATTCAACATTCTTCCGAAGCCCATGAATCCTCTTGCCTGATGGAATAACTTTGTATAGTCCCTCAAGATCAGGATTCAATTGAAGCATTTTTACAGCAAGATTAAAGATGAGCGAAGCCTGTTCCCTCGACATAGCTCCAGAAATAATCTGAGAGTTCTCCACAGCTTCAGATCCAATGATGTGGCACAAGAGCAAGCAAGCGATCAGAGCTGACTTCCCATTTTTCCTTGCCAGCGACAGGATCGCTTTCCGAGTGCCAGCTGGATTGTCATAGATCTCCAGAATGAATTTCTTTTGGAAGGGTTCGAGGACAATCGGCTTTCCGACTTGAGATCCCTCTGGAGTCAGGCAATATCGCTCGATAAATGCAATGACTTTCTGCCCTCTAGTTAATGGTTTAACTTTCTTCATGCAAGTAAGTCATCCTCTTTTATCTTTTCAATCAGCGTCTTCGCATGATAAGAAGCAACATCCCTCGATCTCAGCTCCGAAGTATTCAATTTCAAAGCTCCAGAAGTAAAGCCCAGAAGTTTCATGTATCGATCAACCACTCCAGCAAGAGTCGCAGAAGCTTGAAAGACAGGATTCAATCTGGATCCCTTCTCTGTATAGTCAAGCGTTTCAGCTGTTCGCTGTTCGTCCATGACCTTCTCTAGCTTGACCAGAGTTTGAGCGAGGACAGTCGCATTAAAGATCTGGACAGGGAGCCATTGCGTCACTTCCCTTGAGGATATGATCCCTTTAAAGAACATCAATTCTCGACTTGTTAGCTTTGTCGAGGGTTCAATTTCAATCTTTGCAGTCTGAAAACGATCAATTGCCCCTGTGACGCTGGTTCTTGCTGTTTTTCTCATAATTCCTCCATTTTTACTCTATGTCTCAAAATTCAGTTCCCATAAAATCAAAGA
>Ga0209188_1002145_pt1 | contig 14873 bp, 14 predicted proteins | sample C_130625_EF_Meta_FD_187307 | JGI IMG/M metagenome (GOLD analysis project Ga0209188, IMG submission 187307) | Freshwater microbial communities from Lake Croche, Canada to study carbon cycling - C_130625_EF_MetaG (SPAdes) (version 2) | ecosystem: Environmental > Aquatic > Freshwater > Lake...
ATATCGGCATCTTCCTGATAGCGACGGCGGTAAAAGTTGATGCCATCAACAATCACAACTCATCTCTATAGGATGTCGGGAGACTTCTCTTTCATTAAGAATCATGCGTATCGTTCGGCATACGAAGACGTGTTCCAAACGATTACTGATCTGGATGCGTGGAAGGAGATTACAGCCGATCCAGGAAGTGACGGCTTCATGTTTAGCAACGGGGGCCTTCCATCCCGTATTATGGAACGACTAAAGAATCCGCTATGGCATAGCGGCGCATCGTTTGCACTCATGTTGCGGGATATGCAGTTCATCGGCAAGAACGGATGGGATGCATGGATTTGCCACAATATACTACGACTTCTGCGTCTCTAACCAGGTAATGCCACATACACCCGCGTATGTTCCGCAACCCCACAAATTTCCGGTAATTCAAAATCGGGTATATTCTCAAATCGTTTTTTGCATGCGTCGCGAATCGTTTCAGGGATCTGCTGCGCTCCTGCAATAGAGACATGATTGATGCTATTTCGGATTGTCTTTAAGAAGATGTAACAGCTCTTACGCATAGGCAACGGTATCGTCAGCTCTTCTTCAATCCGCCGCCGAATCAGTGACCATTGCTGTGCCCACAAACGATGTTCGGTGGCGTATTTCGTATAATTTAGTTTATCCTGAAGCATTGTGAGAATACTGACCGCGATACTGAGGCTTCCAAACAACCAGGACGACTGGAATCCACCCCATACTGAGCCACCCGCAACGACATTGCTGAGTCCTGCGGTCGCGGTCAATACATTCAATGCAATCATCATCTGATGTGCTCTATTTCCAAATGTAGACGCCGCTTCTGTATGCATCCATTCGTGGGCTTTGGCCTCATCGCACCAACGCGCCAACAGTATATCTATTGTTGGACCCCATTCCAGAGTTGAAGAAGTATCGTCTTGCTTGGGTGATTCTGGACCTATACTTGCACCTGACATTCTGTTAGTGATGCAGAATCCAATCGGTGGCTTTTCGTAACTCTGCCGCAGTTTCTGGTTCAGATGCAGGATGACCTGCGTTGGTCCATATGAGACGTACGTTCGGCAGCGCATCTGCCAGAGCCGCGGCAGAGGACGGTGGACATACTAGATCGTATCGCCCCTGTACAATAACTACCGGCATCGTCATTGTGGGAGCCGCTTCCAAGAGTTCGCCTGGCTGGAGCCAGCAACCATTCCGAAAGTAGTGATTCTCAATTGCGGCTAACGGATATTCATTCGGAGTTACTGGTAAATTACTTAGATCGGCTTCCCATTTATTCCATGCATTGACGGCAGCCTTGCGTGTACGCCGATTCCGGATTCGTTTGGCGTATGCCGATAAACAGGCACGCGTTGTACGACATCCGTTTCCTCCTTTGGAGAATGCGTTCCAACTCTGTGGTCGGCGAAGCGCTGCATTTCCTTTGGCAGAAAACATCCAGTCATTTTCTGAAGGCATTCCCAGATAGACTCCCCGCAGAATCATGGCGGTGATCACCGAAGGATGACGGGAGGCATACGCCAGTGCCAAGGTGGATCCCCATGAACCACCAAAAACAGCCCACGCCGGTGTATCCATAACATTTGTACGCAGTAGTTCCAGATCATCAACTAAATTCCATGTGGTGTTCGCATGGAGAGATCCCGATGGAGTTGAACGTCCTGCACCCCTCTGATCATAGAGTAATACGCGCCATTTCCGCAGATTAAATAGTTTCAGTATCCACCGTTGTAGTCCTCCGCCTGGACCACCATGAAGAACAACGACAGGTCTTCCAGTGGATGATCCGTGAAGTTCATAATGTAATTCGTGACCGTCGCCGACGTCTAGACGTGGCATCCCCCTTACTTTATGAAAAGAAGTTTATTTAGAGCCATGCGCTGCCCGTCTAAGAATGGATACATCCCAATAATCCATACTCACGCTGACACTTACGGATGAGAACCTGGCACGCCTGACACGGAGCCGAATTCATAAGTTCCATACCACGATTGATGCGGATTACAACAATCATGGCTCCACGCAACTTGTCGCGATTTCCTACGGCGTTGATTGCCGCCGCTTCGGCGTGAATCATATTTCTACCACCAACGGTATTCTGGCCGATCGCTATCAGTTTGCGACCCTTGAAAATCAGAGCCACATGATTGTATGTCTTGTGACGCGTCGTGTAACGATTTGGTGTCCTGAGAACATCATTGTCCACATGCTTACAGACCCACGATGGAAGAAGCGAAGTCATTGTTCACTGTTGGATAATCGTATCATGGGTGAGGGGCATCAAGTTTTGATATTTGCCGCCCCATAGGCCGCCAGAGTTCTTGCAGAAGGATCTGATGCATCAGCTACAAATCGGGGCATCCACATTACAGGAGCCACCTCTGCTGCTGCGGCTTGAGGAAATGATTGACTCCACAGATGGCGATACCATGCGGCTTCGGGCGTCTTGGGGGAATTTACTGTGTCGTTGGTGCCGTCCTTGCCTTCAGAGCGAGAAGCCCATCGTTCTCCCTCCTCTTTGGCCATTTCAAACCACGACTTATCTGCCTGCGAAATGCCATCGCTGAATGCCTCTTTTCTGCGCCATAATACAGTCGCGGGTAGCAAATTCGTATCCGCAAACGCGGTACGCAATATCGTCTTTTCCATCATAGAGGCCGTTGTCATGAGTGCTTCTGTTGGGAGCGCACGGGCCACAGTGATGAATTGACGATCCAAGAACGGCGAACGCGATTCTAGTCCATGTACAGCCATGCTACGTTCACTACGTGCCACATCATACCGATGGATTTCACGCAATAGACGATCCGTTTCGGCTTCAAATGCAGCGGTATCTGGCGCAGACCGCATATACAGATATCCTCCCAGAGCCTCATCGGATCCATCACCATTCAACACGACCTTCACTGCAGGAGTTACCTTCTTTACCAGTGCACCGACCATATAATTGCCTACCGATGCACGGACCGTGGTAATGTCAAATGTCTCAATTGCTTGGATAACCACAGGAATAGACGCTAAGCACTGCTCTGGTGTGAGAATCTGTTCATGATGGATACTCCCAATATGATCCGCAACCAGACGGGCATGATGCAGATCAGAACTACCGGCCATACCAACACTGTAGGTATGGAGACGCTTACCGTGATTCGCCAATAGTTTTGCCGCGATGGCTGCCACGAGACTACTATCCAGACCACCTGATAGACATGCACCGACTTCGCGTACGGTGTTCAATCGTTTTGCCACGGCTTCCGTGAGTGCATTGCGGAGAGCAGCGCCACCGGCGGCCAGACCCTCTACAGAACTCCCCCAATACGGTATCTTGAGCCAGGGCACCTGATGCCATATCCGTGGCTCTGATATATCTCCATTTAGATGGAAAGTTTGTGTTGTTCCTGGCTGAATCAGATGCACGCGTTGTGCTCCAGCAGGAAAACCCTTGAGTTCACTGACGATACCGAACCATTGATTTGCGGTCGCACCTGAAGCCCAGTACAACGGACGAACTCCATACGGATCACGGGCGACTTCAACCAGTCCAGCAGATAGATCTACAACAACAATTGCAAAATCTCCGTCAAGTTGTCGGGCCAGAGTCGCCAGATCCATATCACCGCGTTCCAGAAGGGCAGGAATCACAGCACAATCACTGCTGCCTTCCGGTACATTCAGTCCCAACTGGGGAATCAAAATATCTGAATTGAAAATTTCTCCGTTGCATAGTACCATCCGGCCATCTGACATGCGGAAAGGCTGTTCGGCACCACCTGCTGAACCGCGAATGTGAAGGCGCGTAAATCCCACTGCCACCGTTGTTCCAGATGCAGAGTGCTCCAAAAATTCAGACTTTGTAATATCGGGGCCTCGGGGAGTTAATGCATCCAGACAGGCGTTATGTACCGATTCCGTAATTGCTGCATCGGACCCCCAGAGTACACAAATTCCACACATCTAATCGCTACAGAGAGTCCATTCAGTCGTCGTTAACGCCACTGCCTCCATTGCCACCATTGACGCCATTGCCACCATTGACGCCATTGACGCCAGAGATACCAGGGGCGTCAGCGATGCCAGAGATGCCAGAGATGCCAGAGATGCCAGATCCATAGCGACGCTCATAGTTGATGAGCCACAGCTTCCGTGCCGTATCCTGACAGTTCATAAAGGCCCGCAATGCCGGAAAGTATGCACCCGATCGGGCAGCATGGATATCCCACAGAAGCTTGCGATACTTGTGTGGTGCCTGTCCCAACGGCATTTCCCGACGTTTGTAGATCGTCTGGTACAGATTGTAGATCTCCTCAGTGGCCTTCTTGAAGGCCGCGACGGTGGTCTCTGCATCCAGCGCCTCCTCAGGATAGATAGCAAGGTAGGCTGGAAGACGGCCCTGTGTCCAGTTATCCAGCCAGTGATAACGGAGATTGCTCTGATTTCCGCGAAGAGCCCGTGCGTTCTCGTACTCTGCCGACCGAATCCGATAGCGGGTACCCGACAGAGGACAGCGGGCCACCAGCCCCTGCCATTCGTGGCGGAAGCGCCGCCCCCATGCGATCGTGCGGGACTTAATATCCGAAATCGTTGAAATATCCGTATGCGGCGCCGGCAATGCCTTTCCTAGCTGCTTGGCCACGGCCACCGTAACCACCTCATCCAGACGGGAAGTAGCCATACGTTCCACATAATAGCGCCCCGTGTATGTCTGGACTTCGGCATTGGTCGGGTTCACACTGGAGAGCTCTACCAGAGTCAGACTGGGAATCCCGTACTTCGCCGGCACGACGATGCGCTCTGCCGGATGGTTGAGCACCCATGAGTAGCAGAAGTCCTTAGAGAAATTTGCGACAGTGAGATCCAGCTGACCGGCCAGAGTCTCATGAAACAGAGTCGCAAAGCTCTTTGCATCGGTGTTGATGCTAGATCCGTAGAATGCCAACCCAGCATCCAGAATAGTCCTGGTGGCCAGCCGCCATCGCTCACCATCCCAGAACTGGTTGATCATCGTACCGTCCATAAAGTCCTCCACCACAAGACCGACGACAGTCCCCGTAACATCCTCCAGTGACTGTCCCTTCTGCGGCGATACACAAAGGGGACGATTCGTCCGCTCATCCCAGACAATACTCCGGAATGCACGAACATGGTCCATCGTCATGTCCGAGACCGCCTTGTCATAATAAATGAGTGCCAGTGGCGATTCCTTGCTCTGTCGCACTACCAGCCGTCCTCCCTCTGGGCTTCGCAGATAGTCAAAGAGAGCCTCCGTCGTGGGGTAGCGTGCCGTTAGTGCAGAAAACACGTTGTTTGAATTCATCCTATTCATATGGAGGGTCGCACGGTACCCCAGTCAACTTTGCCGGCGCCCGATAAAGCAGATGATTTTGCCCACGACCGATAGCGGATGGCAGCAGAGGCAAACACGAACACAGATACAGACTATTTGGATCCGCTGCACATTGGCAATACGGTAGAAATCATATCTTCTGCATACGGATTCGTAACAGGACGCGTTGTATTTCGCGATGCTACACTGGTCCGTGTGATGCCGCAAGAGGTATCCGATCGCGCCATGGAATTCGCAATGGTCGGTGACGGTATGGAATTCAACCCTGACCTCGGCGTAACCGTTGTAGAAGTTATCTCCACACAAGAATCTGACTATTACGTTGATCTATTGGGCGCGCGACCCGGCGAAACGCTAGAGTTCTTCACATCTGATGGACAAGAGGCGGCTCCTGCTGCTGAAGTTGCCGAAGTACTCAAAGGTCCCAAACAAGATGCCATTGTTCTGACCGACGGCAGAACACTTAAATTCCGTGGGCGTGGTCCGCCCGCGCCGATCGCCGTGATTCGTGTTCGGACTGCTCTGAATGCCGCTGCCTCTGCCTCTGCGGAGGGTGTAGCCAGTGAAGGACTCGTAATTGATCGGGTTGCCGCCAGTCAGCGCCAGGAAGATGTATTGGCACTTTTGCAATCTGTCTTACCAGTTGGAACAATGGAGGCAATTCCGATGGCTGAAAGAACATTTCCGGATTCGCTACAACGTGAAGATCTCTTCCAAGATCTGCTAGAAAAAGTCAAGCCGAAACAACGTAAACAGCCGCGCATAATCCGTGCATTGGAACGCGAAGTAGATACTGCGGTTGCTCTTAAAAATCTCATTGCAACCCGCGATGCAGGAAATCGTATAACCGGTATTGCATCCACTACCATAGAATCACTACAGGATGCCGTATCAGACGGTAGCGTAGTTCCCGTTGCATTTCCAATTGTGACGGCCGCCCGTGTTCTACATCTGGATGAACATGCTACAGACGCCGCTACCAAAGACAGTGACGTTGTTCCACGGATCCTTAGAGAAGTATTGAACCAATCCGATGAGATTGCCAAAATGTATGAAGAAGGTGCGTTACCGGATTCCATGGCCAAGGAGTTCTCGGCCTACACGTATGACTTGTTGGGTCGCGATCAGGCAGTCCTAGAGGGTAAGACAGCATTAGGATGGCGGGCCGATCAAGATATTATCCGCACGGCGCCGCTGGCGTTACCAGTAGAAGGTCTGAGCAAAAATCTTCCTGGTACTAAAAACAAGGAAAATCCCAACATTACCGAGACATATATCCAATCTAATGTTCAGGAACGCATATTGCGGGTATTGACAGCGGATTATATTCTGATGCGCAAATCCGGAAAACAGACAGCGATTGCTCCGTCTGATCCGGATACCGTGACTGCGTGGACAATTCTCCCTGCCAAGGCGGCACTGCGTCTGCGCCCACCGACGAGACCTGGACATCTTCCAACGGCGATCTTGTATGCGGAACAGCTGAATGATGATAATCTACCTACAGTTACGGCGACTCTGAAAGAGCTTCTATCCCCAGATGCCGCCATGGACTCTGTGTGGACATTGATGGCGGATGCCGATGCGGTACCGGTGGCAGACTGGCTTACAAAAACGCTGCGGATGACCGTACATCCTAATGATTCCTTACAGCCACGCACCCCGGCAATTCTGGGTATATTAGATGTGCTGGGTCTCTCACGGCTTGATAACGCACCTTCCGTGGCATCCGTGTTAGAGGCGTGGGTGCGACAGGCACAGCAAACATGGCGTCGTCTGTTTAAGGCCGAACGGGAGCGTATTCGGACTGTCCTCAAAAGAAGTGCCAAACGCAGTTTTCAGTCTGTAACGGGTGATGCATCGCCTGTCTGGCCCGCACTGCGTAAGACCGCCGCTCTAGCCGATGTTCTTGCTGATGCGAAGCGTCGCAATCCCAGCATTATCGGCGCACCGACCGTGATCACCGCCGCCCTACTTACGGAGGCTCAGGGAGACGCCCAACCTCTTGTTTGGACAGCCCTGGGAGCATTAGATAATCGGCCAGTGGGCCTGGATGAGGCGGCGGCGGTTGCCGCTCTGGGCTCATCACGCGCCTATCATCTGCGACGGGCGGCTCTGCGAGGTGCTGCTCTCTTAGGACTCCATGCAGAACCCGAAATCAACAGCTGTGTGCACGTAGACCGATTAGAAGGAATTCGGAGCATCGGTGATGTGGTGGAACGTGCGCGGATGCTACGGGAATTTGTGGATGAATTCCAGGGTGGCAAACGGGAGGAATGGGTGACCTGCGCCATCTGCACAAAGGACTGTGTGTGCTACCACGATCTATTGGAACTAGAAGCGCTGGCCCAACCCACACGCGGAGAGGCTATCCACCGACAGGTGATGGTACGTTTTGGCGGCGAACGATACGAAGGTAAGATCATATGTCGCAACTGTGGACAATCGCTACAGGATATTGACTATGATGAACATGTAGAGTTTGACGACGAAGGACGCCCGATTGTAGAGGCCAGTGTTCTGACAGAGGAGCAACAGGAGGAAGTGCCAACCGAATCTACCTGGAAAAAGGCTACCGCGGCCCTTATGGCGGCGCCCGTCTCCTTTAGTAGTGAAGGACAGAGACAGTTGGGCGAAGCACTCACAACAATTCTGGAGCGTGGTGGGATGATTGCATCAGAAGCGGTGATCCGTCAGATTGTGCGATATGCAGATCTGTATGTATCGGCACGGGCACCTGCGCAAGGGGCGTACGATGCGCAGCGTACCAAACTTCTGACTGCGGCATCTACTCGGATAAAGTCTGCCTCTGCATCTGCCTCTGCTTCTTCAATTGCTATCCCTGATGTTCCAACATATTCGGCATTGGTGGACCAATTACGGGTTGTTGCACTAACCGCGACGACTGCGATTGCACTCCAGGTAGCAGATCCGCCGATTCAGGTGAATAATCCGTTTCCGATGTGCCGGTTCAGTCGTGCGGGATGGCCACTGGACCCCACTGCGAAACCAGATACGGAAGGTGCGATGCTCTATGTCGCCTGTGTGGTTGCTAGTATTCAGCGGGATGCAGCTCCATGGAGAAACGTGGCGTGGGCCGCTGAACCTAAAATAGAGACTCGGCGCAAGAAAGCACTTACGGTAGCCGTGCAGGCTGCTACGATTATTCTGGGTGCCGATGCCAAATCCGCACCACTGTCTTTCACGCCAGAGATTCGTGCATCCCTGACACGGGTGCAGACAGATACAGCCGCTGCCAAGGAGCGGGCGTTGGTGACGGTGCATGATCGTCTACCATCTGGATTCCGCCCCGAACCCAAGCCACCGGCCAACTATACGGCGGCAGCACCAGAACGAAATCCGTTGCCGAATGCCGAGGCAGCAACGGCGATGGGAACATCCGCTGCACCGGCAGATCTCATTGCCGCGATTTCTGGCGCGATCCGGCGACAGGCCATTTCATCCGTTGCAGATCTGCATGCGGTGGCTGCTGCGGGATCCACCGGATTGGTTGGTACGAAACAGAAAGATTCAGTGTGTTGTCCGGTTCCGCTGGGAGAGGCCGACATGAGATCAGTACTGACTGGTCGTCGTACTGATTCTGTTAATTTGTTGGCCGCGGCACGGCTATTACAGGGAGCTCAGCCAACGGTGTCTCGTGCTGGAACTCATTTATGGATACAGGAAGACAGCCATGTATCTGAGTCAGTGGATCAAGCGGTGGACCCCAGTCTTCTGTTTCAGCTCTTCTTGAAGTATTGTTATACAGGCAGCCAAGTGGGAGAAGCACATCAGTTTAGTACAGGAAATGTGTGTCGGCAGTGCGGATTCGTGTTGGGGAAGCAGGCGGATCTAGTAAATGTGGCAACGGAAGGTGCGGGTATTCTAGCATCACAGCAGGGAGATCTGCGGGTGGAGGCATCACCGCCTGCATTTGAAGCGCTATCGGATGCCGTGCGCAGACGGAAATTGATGGAGAAACGGTCTGTAGCAGAGCGACCTACATGGATTGGAGGGTTGGAAAAGCTCGCCGCATTTCTGACAGCACGGAAGAGTCATGCTGCATGTGGCGAGGCTCTGAGTGCGGTACTGGCATTGATTGCTGGCTCTGGCTCTGGCTCTGGATCTGGTGATGACATCGCCCGTGCCACAGTATGGGCTCCTCTCATTGAGCATATGGCCGGACTCCGCAATGAAGTTGCCGATGCAATTGGTCCGATAAACCCTTCTGGTGATAGCAAATTTCACCGCGCCAGAGCACGTGATGCCATCCAGGTGCTTGCCACATTTGACACGATTACGGAGGATCCGCAGATTGAAGGACCACGTACTCTGCAAGAATATTGGTGTGCCAAAGCACTGGCAGCAGGTGTTGGTTTCGGTGTCCGATCCGTACAGGGTGCGGCCTGGGCGAAGCTATCCACGGATCATAGTGAACGGATCAATAAGCTGCTGCGTGAGAATACGGACTGGTTCACCGGTGATATCACGGAGAATATGCGAACGGCATTGACGGCGTTGAGTACGAGTCTAGGACCGTGTTTGAAAACATGGATTCAGGAGGGAATCGGCGGCACAACGATGACATCTGGTTTATGGACTATTGAAGAAGCACGGATAATCCTGCGATGCCTGGTCTTGCATGTATGGCGCGATGCCGTGACCGGATCATCATGGATGTTCAGAAGTATCCCATCACCTGACGACCGGGCCGCCGCGGCTGCGGGGATTGTCAAATGGTCGCGGAATCTCATGCATCATGCAAAGTATCAATTCGTACGGTATAGCAAAGAGCGGATTGCGCAGATTCTGCAGCAGCGGGCAGAGTTAGAGCGTACGAGCGTCGTAGAAGAATTTCAGTCTATTCGGGATGATGACGAACGGGCAGCAGAGCTGATCAAGAAGCAGCTGCGTATGGGGCGGTGGGGAGTCTCGGCAAAAGGTTGGAACAAGTATGATCCAGATCTCTATGAGTTTGAGAGTGAACAACGCAAACGCATGGGTATTGTGGATGCGCCGTTTGCAGATCCTAGTGCTATTGCAGGAGCTGCGGGAGCTGCAGGAGCAGCTGATTTTGGTTTCGGAGCATTAGATGCTGCACCCGAAGCCGGTTATGAAGTAGACCAGGGTGCAGCAGGCGATGATTATTAGCGATTTCTGTTTGGTTATCCGCAAAAAACACGACCCGTACTAAGATGACGACCCGTCAAGAGATTATGAGTCAAATACGTTCGCTGACCGAACGGCTCAACCAAGCGCCCGCATTTGACCCCGAATTTACGCCCACAGAACTCGTTCGCTGGAACCCTACTCTTGTTGGAACCATGCTTCACTGCAAACATCCATGTCGCATTAAACGTAGCCTTTTTGGCGCGGTGCAAGGGATATCCGATGAGTGTGAATTAGAGCAATTTGGAGTTCTAACGCAGGATGGAATCTATGTGGCAGATGATTTCTACCAAACGGATCGTCTTCGCTATAACTATCGCAACACATTTGAGAGTATTACATATATTCCGATATATAGTGCAGTTGATTTGAGCCATATTCAGGGCCAGTTAACGGGAGTTGATTGTAGCGGCTTACGTCAGACAAACAATTGTTATGGGATAAAATCATATGTGACCGGAACTATTCCGCTAGTGCATGAGAGTATAAATATTCTGGATGCAATTTACGTGTCGGTGTACAAGAAGTTTCCCTTTCATGATAAGGAAATTATTGTGGACAAATATCCGTTGGCACGTATCTACGAACAGTGGAAACAACAGAAAGAAATGCGCATCCTCCAACGGTCACAACGGTTGCAACAGTCGCAACAGTCGCAACAGTCGCAACAGGCATCCGATATCTCACAAGAACCTACGGATACCATTGCCGACAAAGGATTTGAGTAAGGCATCTGCGTGACATTACCCAAACTTAATGCCCAAGACATAAATAGAGATGACCAATCTGTGGTTTGCCATCGTTATTTATTGTGCAGGTCTCGGTGCAGTTCTATATATCCGACCATCCCTCATGTTTATGGAGAATGGTGCCTGGAAGGAGTTTGGATACCAGCGTGGACCGCGATACACTATTTTTCCATTCTGGTTGTTTACGATTGCATGGGCCATCGTGAGTTACGCAATAGCCGCTGCGACAGGTATCATGTGGAATTCCGATGTAGGTATGTTTTCTGCATCAGCGGGCGCCGCAGCGTCAATTGGTCATTCAGGCTATGATTGGTCTGCAGCAGAGATAGATACAGAGGCAGAGGCAGATACAGATGCAGAGGCAGAGGCAGAGGCAGAGGCAAGGGCAGATACGATAGCAGAGGGACCAAAACGTCGTGGCCCCGGACGTCCTCGCAAGTATCCAGAGGGTAAACCACGTCCGGGATATTATGTCCTAGAAGAGAAGCCTGCACAGACAGAACAGTCGGGTCTCCGGCGATATATCTATTACGGTGATGCACCTCCCTCCTAATTTGTTGCCGGACAACCCGCTGCGATAAGAGATCCTAGCCCCACTCCATACAGTCCGCCAAATGCCGCCCAGTAACTCATGCCCATCCAGGTTTCGCGAAATGTCTGATTCTCATAATCATTCTTGCCGATACCCATTTTTTTGGCAGCTGATTCGCGATCGGTTGTCAAATCTCCACGTGCTTTGAGAGCTGTATCCGCCACGGCTGTCAAGTTCTCCATCTGATCTGGCGTAATAAGTGGGAGATGTTTGCCACCCAATTGGCTCGGAACGAGTCGCATAGACTCAAACAGAATAGGTATGGTCGCCATCACGCCGACCACGACTGATCCGATGAAAGCGCCTCCTGCGATTGTTTTGTATTCCTTGACACCGTCACATGCCGACCCTTGCAAACCCAGAAACATTATCCCGTGAAGTACAAACGATAATATCATTGTGAGTCCCAATAGAATCCACGGATTTCCACCCAGAGGTGCGACCAACAGACTCAGACCAAATGGCATCGCCAAATGAAGAATACCCGATGCAATGGAAGTGCCGTACAGAAGATTTGTGTCAAGTGGCATATCGTTTGGATGATGCGGAGATTTCGCTGTCTTTCTCAGAGCGATGGCATCAAAATCAAAGCGTCGCACAGTGAATCCGGACACTGTAACCACGCTCAAGGCGTGGGTTGCGCGATGGCCTACGTCAGGAAATCTGGGTTTTGATCCGGTAACACGAGAGCCGGCAGTGTTTTCGCTGGATGGAAACACACAAGTCAGCAAGATTCCGTGGCGTCGCGAAGCCGATGTAGTGACGGTGCTGGCGGAGCCTTCACGGTTTCCGTCTTCACTGGTCGCGGCGGCGACGGGGCGTGTTAAGAAAATCAAGGAACAGAATGATGCAGCGGAGGCAGCATTCACCGAACAGTTACGGGTTGCGGAAGCTGATCTGGTGCAGACATGGCGTACATATCATTCGGCCGATGATGCAATGAAAGCGACGCTGCGTCGTGATGTATTGACGGCGGAGCGACGAATTGTGGAGATTGAAGAGGCTGCTGCAGAGCAAATCAAAAAGGATCGTGAAATCTACAGTCATGCGTTAGAAAATGTGAATGCTCAAGGGCTACTCCATCTTGAACGAGATTATGGAATACGCAAAACGCAGATTCCAACTATAGAAGGAATCTATGTACCGCAGATCCCGCTGAATCGGCGCGGAATCAATGTGATGGATGGCTCTGCCTCTGGCTCTGGATCTGCCTCTGCCTCTGCCTCTGCCTCTGCCTCTGCCTCTTCCTCTGCATAGACCTTATTGTAGTGGGAAAGCAGTGATTCGCTTCTCATTCTTATCGCAATCTACCGTATCGGCATGATACTTGAAACAGACATCATTGCGATCCTGGTATATAACTTTACCGGCATTCTCTATTGTTGGATATTTGTAGACCACAACAGGTGACGGTTTCAATACATAAACAAAAAACATACCGAATCCGAGCCCCAACAGTAGTGGCATCAATTGCAAATGGTTGAAAAACTTCATCGCGTTGCCCTTACTTTATATACAGAAAGTAAGGTGAACATGAATTATTGGAGTTACATGGAAGTGCCTTGGTTAGCCGCTTTCGTTAGTTTCATGATAGGTTTTGGGGTCGCTGCGATGTTTCGGCCACTGTGTAATGGCCCAGAGTGCTATGTTGTGCACGGGCCACCGGTGGCAGATGTGATCCATAAGGTATATCAGATGGGAGAGCGATGTGTGGAGTTCTCTACGGAGGTGGTGAGCTGTCCGAAGAAAGATTCTCCAGAAGCTGCACAGCTAGTGCATACTGTGAAACGTGTGGCGACAGCGTGATAGCGTAACAGCGTGACAGCGTAACAGCGTAACAGGCCTCAGAGCCAAAAGCCAAAAGCCAAAAGCCAAAAGCCAAAGCGTACAGCAGAGGAAAAAAAATCCGTAGTGCATCATATGTCAGAGATGAGCACTTCGTTGGAAGATCTGCATAACGGCGGTACTGGTAACGCGCCGTCGGCCGATGAGGAACGTGTGAAGCGGATCCTAGCAGAAATGAACGCAGGAGAGATGGCACAGCCTCCGGTACAAGTTCCTCTTGCCGGCCAGAGAGTTATCAATGAACCTCCACTATCCGTCAGCACAGGAGATATCCGGATGGATGCCGCCACCGCCCGTGCGAATGTGATTGGTGGAACTACTCCCACAATGGCGGATTTTCATTCCATGTTCCTCCAGGCGGCTCCGGGAATGGCACCCTTTCATGGCCCGGCAGTGGTCCCTGGCGCAACGATACCGGTCCCGAAAAAGGTTCTGGACTGGAAGACTGCAATATCCAATCAGTTGAAAGCGCCCGTGATTGTAGCATCTATTGTATTTCTGTTAAGTCTCCCTGTTGTAACATCGGCTCTCAGTCGGTACGCTCCGTGGATGTATCTAGGAACTGGCGATATAAGTATTGCGGGACTTCTTGTAAAAGCGGTTATTGCAGGAGCGATCTTTCTAGTATATCAGACAATTGCATCTGTGGTTGAAAAGTAGCCTTAGAAAGTAGAGATCATGGACGCCCTTAAGTGGTTACGTCGTTTCTTGCGTCCTGCCGATAGTTATGCCGTTGTCTTTCTAGTATTGTCTATTCTGTATGCGCTTATCTGGGGAACTCCCGTAGCAGTCGCAGTGGGTGCGGCGTTCGGCCTGATTGTCTACGGATCTCTGCCGAAGCAGCTGACACTGGCAATTCTGGTTGCGGCGTCCGTAGTGGTGCTGTTGCAGAGACGGCGCTGGTCCGAGGGATTTGCAGATTCAGGAGCAGTTGTAACAGCACCAACAGATGGCACCGCCAGAGCCTCTGGAACAGGTGCAGGAGAAGGCGCAGGAGAAGCAGCAGGAGAATCAGCAGCAACAGCAACAACAGCAACAGCCGCTCCCTTTACAAATCCCGACGGATCAGGCAAGAAACCTATGCTTCCTGACCACACCGATCGTAAGGAGCCACTTGTTCTCGGTAAACCTTACAAACTACCGTCCGAGTCCG
>Ga0209188_1002146_pt1 | contig 14872 bp, 16 predicted proteins | sample C_130625_EF_Meta_FD_187307 | JGI IMG/M metagenome (GOLD analysis project Ga0209188, IMG submission 187307) | Freshwater microbial communities from Lake Croche, Canada to study carbon cycling - C_130625_EF_MetaG (SPAdes) (version 2) | ecosystem: Environmental > Aquatic > Freshwater > Lake...
CCACCTCCAAAATGTTTTACAACAGGCAATGAATATATCAAATCGCCTGCGGCTCCGGAATGTTTAAAAGTTTTCATATAGTTATTTAAAATTTATAACTTCTAGTATACTACAGTTTTGAAATAATCGCAAACTGTTTGTAATAGTTAACTGTTCACATAAGTATAAGAATGACATTTAAAGATAATTGGCTTCGGAATCTTGATTTACCAGCATTAGACTGGGAAGCAGACCCTTTTGAAAAATACGAAATCCCTCAGTACGATGCTTGCTATGAACTAGTGTGGTACGTTGATCCTTTGCTTTTAAAAGGATCTGATCAAATATGGGCAGTGAAATACATACCTGAAAAATCTAAAGGTACTAAAGATATGGGTTATCTTAAATTAAAAAATAAACCTAAAATTATTAAAAATCCCGATCTTCCTGATTTTTCTTACGATATCCAAGGAACATTTGATATATTTGATTTACATTACGAACTGGTATGGAATTTAAATACTGGAAATACTATAGTTGACAATCAAATATGGGCCGCAAAAATAAAAGCACTCGACAATGTAAAAGGATTAAAGTACATGGAATCAATTGATCCTTGTTTTGATCTTACGTTTGAAATTAATCCAGATTTTTCTAATTTACAAATCGATCCTTGTGCATTAATCCAAGGAACTCCTCCGATCGATTTCAAATACGAATTGGCGTGGACAATAGATTCTGCTTACACAGGCATTAAAGATGATGTGGTAGTTTGTAAAATTAAAAATAAAAATGCATTAGGAACTAAATTCATAGGAGTTATTACACCTAACTTTTCTAAACAATTGGACGTTGTGTTTATCAGTTGCGGAGAATCAAATGCAACAAAAAATTGGGAAAGAGTTTTACAAAAAGCTCCTTGGGCTAAACGTGTTATGAATGTTAAAGGAATATTCAATGCTCACCAAGCGGCGGCACATATTGTTACAACTGACATGTTTTATGTAGTAGATGGAGATGCGTACCTTAATGATGATTGGGAATTTAATTATCAACCTAGCATATTTGATAGAGACTGTGTGCATATTTGGCATAGTCAAAATCCGGTTAACGATTTAGAATACGGATACGGTGGTGTTAAACTTTTTCCTAGAGATCTTTTGTTAAATTCTCAAAACTCTTCAGTTGACACGGCTACGTCTATATCTAACAAAATAAAAATAATTCCTAAAATTAGTAATATTACAGCATTTAATACAGATCCTTTCAATACTTGGAGAAGTGCATTTAGAGAATGTGCTAAACTAGCGTCTTCGGTTATTGATAGAAATGTAGTAACTGAAAATAATTACAGACTACATGCGTGGGTAAATCACAGTAGAGATGAATATGCAGTGCTGGGAGCGCGAGCCGGCGCAGAATTTGGATTAAAAAATAAAAACAATTTAGAAAAATTAAAATTAATTAACGACCATACTTGGTTAAAGGATAAATTCGATAATGGACAATAAAATACCAGGATACATGACTAAAGAGGAGTGTGCTGTTTTAAGAACACTTTTTGCTCAGTACAATTCCGCTGAGTCAATAGGCGTTGAAATAGGAAGTCTACATGGTCGTAGTAGCTATGAAATTAGTCATGCTATACCTTTAGGAAAATTGTACTGTATCGACGGATGGGATGGGTATGACAGCAGTTCAGGCGAGTACACAGAAGAATTTTATAACTTTACAAATTTTCCAAAAAAAGGCACAATGACTACTTTAGAGTTTTTTAAAGAAAACGTAAAAGATTGTAAAAATATTATTCCGGTCAAAGGATACAGTCCCCGAGATATAAAAAATTGGCAATTAAAAGTAGATTTTATATTTTTAGATGCACTACATTCAAACCCAAGCGATTGGGACAATATTAAATTTTGGATGCCTAAGATTAAAGCAGGTGGATGTTTAGCAGGACATGATTTTTATTCTGATAGATCACAATGGCCGGATGTACACGACAATGTTAGGCAGCTGGAAACCCAATTACAGAAAAAAGTAAGCAATCCAATCGGAACTAGTATTTGGTATTTTATCCTATGAATGTAAACCGAGATGCTTTCAGTAGCGGGCAAATTGGTAGTAAGTTATGGCTCTGCGAAGAACTAGAAAAACTCAATTGGAACAGTGAACTAACTTATATCTATGGTGGGTGGTATGGAATAACTGCTTTTTTATTATTAAGCAGAGGTAATTTTCAAGTTAACCGAATACAAAGCTTTGATGCAGACCCATCTTGCGAAGCTGTTGCTGATATGATTAATGAAAACTGGGTTTGGCAAGATTGGAAGTTTAAAGCGTTTACACAAGATTGCGATAAATGTGTAAAGGGCAATCCTGATTTAATAATAAACACCAGCACTGAGCATTTTGAAACAATGGATTGGTTTAATAATATATCTGCGGGTACTCGAGTAATACTTCAAGGAAACAATATGTTACACGAAGATCATACAGTTCATTCAGCAAATTTAGAAGAATTTAAAAAGCTATATCCGTTGACCGTATATAACTTTGAAGGTGCCAAAACATTCGATTATCCCGACTGGTCATTTACAAGATTTATGATAATTGGAGAAAAATAAGCCAAAATCGTTGTTTTTACCCAAGTTATAGTCTACTATCACTAGTAAATCGATAACTATTTAATACCCACACACAGAAATGCAGTAAAATAAACTAAAGGAGGACACGATTATGTCTATAATACGCAAAGTATCAGCGTTAGTAGCAGTATACGCCCTGACCGTTATGGCACCCGGTCATGCAGAAGATGTAGTAGAAAAAACAGAAGTACAATTAGCACAAGTAACGTCAACATTAGAAACAAAACAATCTTCAACCATACAATATATGTATGAAGATATAAGTGACAGGCTTCAAAATTTCATAGGTGCTATAAGCACTCCCTGGATAGATTTTTCATTTACCGAAAAAGACATAGATTGTCTTGCTCGTAATATATATTACGAAGCTAACGGCGAACCTGAGGAAGGCAAAGTAGCAGTGGCTATGGTTACAATCAACCGAGTTCGCAATGGAAATTTTGGAAACACCATCTGTAAAGTAGTAAATCAACGCACCACAATTATTCGCAGTACTGCTGTTAAAAACACTGAAATAATTCAACGAGGTGGGTTTGGCGGTGAAGATAAAATAGTCAATACTCGAACTGTAATCAACCATATACCAGTTTGTCAGTTTTCGTGGGTGTGTGCTTTTATACACAAGCCCGCATCTACTAACCCAAGCTGGATACAAAGTCAGGAAATAGCCAAGGCAGTTCTTGCTGGTGAGTATGGTGCATGGGGAAACAAATATAGCCAAGCTATATATTTTCACAGTGCAGGCGTTCGACCCGGTTGGGCAAGTCGAAAAGTATATCTAAATCGAGTAGGCGGACATATATTCTATGCCGAAAAGATTTAATAAATAATAATACTATTTTGGAGACCATTGTGAAAATATTTGAATTGCTTGCGGAAAAGAAAATGAAAAACCCAACTGCTAGTCAGTGCTCGGTTAAACGACTTTCAAATGTTCGCTATTCTCAATGTGTATCATTGGGAATGCGGGCTCACGATACTGGCCATACAGATGGCACAGGTAAGCAAGGTGTTAAAGGCAGTGGAAGACCACTTAAAGGACGTAAAGCTAAAAGTGAAAAGCACGGTGGTCCGGTTAAAGATTACAGTTAATTTGTAAAAACTCTAAAGGAGGATACAATGAAAAAATCAATTTTATCATTAACAGCAGTGTTTGTGTTAATGTTGTCAACATCAGCCCTAGCATGGGATCATCACAGAGGATGGGGACATCACAGAGGTTGGGTCGCTCCGGTAATAATCGGAGGAGTAATTGGATACGAGTTGGCACAGTCTCGTCCATACTATGTAGCACCGTCAACAATTTATGTCCCCCCAGCGCCTATTTATGTTCCACCGCAAGTTACAATCCAACAACCGCCAGCGGGTTATCATTGGGCTCAAATTATTGATCCAGCGACCGGCCAAGAAAAAATGGCAATGATACCAAACTAAAAATATATGCAAGTTAAAGTCTGTAAAAATTGTTTACAATCATTGAGTGCCGAGCGTCGAGCTAACGGATATAGCACTTGTATAAGTTGTTCGAAAATAGTTAAAGCACAAGCTCAATCAACTCAGCAACAGGTACCGCCGTTGGTTGCAACATTAAAGCGAGAACTACAAGCTCAAGCAGATGAGAAAATTAATCAAAAAGAAATTGAAAGAAGACAACGAAATGTAGAAAAATTCTTTGATGTCTTTAAAAAAATAAAAAGAACCTAATAATTACATGCTAACCATAACTGAATCAGCTAAAGAACGAATTAATAATATAATATATGATGAAGGCAACTCAAATATATTTTTAAGAACATTTGTACAAGGTGGCGGATGTAGCGGGTTCCAATATGGGTTTACTTTGGACGAAGAGCGTGCCGAAGATGACTGGGAGTTTGAAACCGGTCCTTTCAAAGTGTTAGTTGACAGTTTAAGTATGCAATATTTACAAGGCGCTACAATAGACTATAAAGAAAGTCTCGCAGGTAGCCAATTTGTAATATCTAATCCAAATGCCCAATCATCTTGTGGGTGCGGCAGTTCATTTAGAGTTTGACATTTATGGTAAATCCTGTTATAATAGTATTATCATAACTAAACAAGGATAGCCTGTGTACACTATTATTCAAGAACTTGAAGCAGATAACAGTCGTTTGGCAAAAGAAGCCATTTTAGCCAGAGAAGCCGCCAATAAAAATAATGAATTATTCGATGGAATTAGACTAGCACTTAGTCCATATTCTACGTTTGGCGTTAAAAAAGTCCCTAAGCACAGCGGTCCGGATGGACAAGGATTGCCGTGGGAAGCTTTTATCAAACTAGCCAATTTATTAGAAGCTAGAGAACTAACCGGCCATGACGCCCGTGATGCAATAGAACTAGCACTTTCGGCTAGTACAGGAGTACAATGGAATGATTGGTATCGCCGTATCTTAATCAAAGATCTACGTTGCGGAGTAAGTGAAAAAACAGTTAATAAAATCCTAAAAGGTTCCGGAATTAAACCAGTGCCGGTGTTTGAAGTAATGTTAGCACATGATGGCGCCAATCATGAAAAGAAAATCGTCGGAACTAAACTACTTGAACCAAAGTTAGATGGAGTACGCTGTATTACTATTGTTGACTATGACAATAAAACAGTTACACAATACACACGTAATGGTAAAGTACTAGAAAACTTTAGTCACATTACAGACAGCTTGTTATCAAACATTGAGAACTTCGGTAAAAGTTATGTGCTTGATGGGGAAGTAGTAAGTGAATCGTTTCAATCATTAATGAAACAAGTACATCGTAAAGATGATGTCAAAAGTACTGACGCTAGATTAATGTTGTTTGATATTATTCCGCTCACAGAATTCCAAAAAGGTAAAAGTACATCGAGCCAAAAGCGCCGCTCGGCACTACTTAAAACATTTAATCCTACTTTTGACCTATGTAAAAATATTGAAGTTGTTCCTCAAATTGAAATTGACCTAGACAGTTATGTAGGAGAACTACAGTTTAAACAGTTTAACAAAGATGCGATTGAGCAAGGGTTTGAGGGCATTATGATAAAAAATCCCGATGCAATTTACGAATGTAAACGTAGTGTCAGCTGGTTAAAACAAAAGCCTTTTGTTGAAGTAAGTTTAGCAGTAGTAGCAGTAGAAGAAGGTACAGGTCGTAACGAAGGCAAATTAGGTGCATTAATTTGTGAAGGCGAAGATGATGGTAAAAAGATTATAGTCAATGTTGGTTCGGGTTTTACGGATAGTCAACGAGAGGATTACTGGACCGATAAAGAAACAATGCTGGGGCAAATTGTGGAGATCCGAGCAGATGCCGCTACTCAAAGTCAAGACAGCGAAGAAGTTTGGTCACTGCGGTTTCCGAGATTTCTTAGATTTAGAGGATTTAAAGTTGGTGAAAAAATCTAAAATGGATAAAGCCACCATTAAAGAATTAGTATACGGCGGTGTTGCAGAATTAATGCGTAACCGCCGGTTTTATTATCATAGTCCAGTTGGAGACAGTTATTCATTTTGGACTCCGGAGGGAACGCAAGCATTGTTAGATTTTGTAATGTTGATGTCTAAAAAAATGATAGAAGCAGAAGAAACGGAGCTCGATAGTCGAGCAAAAGAAATGGTATTAAAAGAACTTAAAGGAGAAGAAGATTAAGTGAAAGATGATGTTATAGAATTAGAAGGAACTATAGAAGAAGTATTACGTAATGCAGTATTTCGCGTTAGAATTAATGAAAATTATCTAGTTACAGCAGTGATAAATGGACGTATGCGCCAAAATCGAATCCAAATACTACAAGGTGATCGAGTTAAGTTAGAAGTAAGTACTTACGATTTATCCAAAGGTAGAATTACTTATCGATCGAAATAAGATAGTAATTCCAACTAGGGTGTGGAACTTCCCAGCCCATTTTTATTCTACGATTTGCTAAAAAATAATAATTAGGTCGAAACGGTGTATGTTTAGGTTTGATTTTTTTATTGTTCCCCTTGCGGCTATTACAAGAAGCACAAGCAGTTGTGCAATTAAGCCAATCTGTACCACCACCGTGACTAATTGGCAAAACATGATCCAACGTAGCAGTTTTTTTATCAACAGCGTTGTTACAGTACTGACATTGGTACATATCTCTTAAAAACACATTTTGTTTGCTAAATCTTATTATATTTTTCCGTTTTTGAAAGGTATTCAGCATCATAACTGCCGGAATGCGAGTTTCCCAATGCTCAGATCGCACAATTCGATCCTCGTACCATTCTAAAACTGCGGCTTTTTCAGTAATTAAATACCGTATAGAATCTTGCCAACTTAATATACTTAGTGGCAGTATAGAAACAGGGCTAGCATCGGAGTTTAATAGTAAAGTAGACATCTAATGATATTTATTGAGAGTAAAATTAATATTATTAGTAAAAGAATATTTGAATAAAATATAACTAAATATCATATAATAATTCAGCATCAATTATAAGATTAAGCTGATTTTTGAAATTTACAGGATTTAAACGAAAAATATGCCAATTCAATACGTAAACACCGGAAGCGGCCCCAATGCAGGGGATGGGGATAGTATACAAACTGCATTTACTATAATTAATCAGGATTTTGCCTATTTAGAATCTTTAAATCTTACAGGAGTAGGACCACAAGGCCCTACTGGCCCAAGTGGTATAGTAGGGCCAGCCGGCATTAGAGGTCCCCAAGGAGTACAGGGACCGCAAGGAAATATTGGACCGCAAGGTCCTACTGGCGTTCAAATACAAACAGCCAGTCTAGTTGATGGAAATTTACAATTAAACTATAGCAATAATACAATAGTAATTGCAGGCCGTGTTGTTGGTCCAACAGGTCCAACAGGTCCGCAAGGTAATATAGGGCCTCAAGGTCCAATAGGTAATATAGGTCCTCAAGGTCCGAGCGGTAATGCCGGACCAACCGGTGTAGTCGGTCCCCAAGGTCCCCAAGGTCCGACAGGTATTCAAATAGAGTCAGCTTCGGTTGATCTTGGTGTGTTGACACTTCGTTATAATAATCATACGATTGTTAGTGCAGGATACGTTATTGGCCCAACCGGACCAAGCGGAGATGCAGGGTCTCAAGGAAATCCCGGTCCACAAGGCGTTCAAGGAGTTCAAGGACCATCCGGTATTCATGGTCCACAAGGACCCCAGGGAGTTTCTGGCCCTCGAGGAGTTCAAGGCCCACAGGGAGTTCAAGGAGATATCGGTGACACTGGTCCTCAAGGACCCCAAGGACTATCCGGTCCTCAAGGAGTTCAAGGACCATCCGGACCAAAAGGAGTTCAAGGTCCCCAAGGAGTTTCCGGTCCTCAGGGAGTTCAAGGAGTTTCTGGTCCTCAAGGAGTTCAAGGACCATCCGGACCAAAAGGAGTTCAAGGACCTCAAGGGGTTTCCGGTCCTCAAGGACCTCAAGGAGCTATCGGTCCCCAAGGACCACAAGGAGATATTGGTTACACCGGTCCTCAAGGACCTCAAGGAGATATCGGTCCCCAAGGACCACAAGGAGATATTGGTTACACCGGTCCTCAAGGACCACAAGGAGATATCGGTCCTCAAGGACCACAAGGAGATATCGGTCCTCAAGGACCACAGGGAGTTTCTGGTCCCCAAGGAGCTATCGGTCCTCAAGGACCACAAGGAACTGGTCCTCAAGGTCCCCGGGGAGTTCAAGGTCCCCAAGGTCCAACCGGTGCTAATGGAGTCACAGGACCACAAGGCCCAACAGGTGTTCAAATAAAATCAGCTTCTGTTGATCTCGGTGTGTTAACACTGCATTATAGTGATAATACAATTTTTAGTGCAGGGTATGTTATTGGGCCAACTGGTCCGCGCGGTGGCCCAAGCGGTCCGTCGGGTGCAGGAGTTCAAGGACCACAAGGACCTGCTGGTGCTAATGGAGTTCAAGGACTACAAGGTCCAACCGGTGCTAATGGAGTTCAAGGACCACAAGGACCACAAGGACCGATTGGCAACACTGGTCCTCAAGGTCTAAAAGGTGATATCGGTAACACTGGTCCTCAAGGCCCCCGGGGAGTTCAAGGTCCCCAAGGTCCAAAAGGTGATCAAGGATTGCAAGGTGTAAGTTTAACTATTTTAGGTTCTATCAGTAGTTTCAATGTTCTTCCACCGAGTGCTAACCTAGATGAAGCTTATATAACTATTGATACCGGAAATTTATGGTATTGGGGGTCAAATAATACATGGCATAATGCTGGAAAAATAGTCGGACCAGCAGGACCGCAAGGTCCAGTAGGATATGGATATGGTGGATTGTCTAGCACCTATACTGTTACTATTCAAAATAATACTACAATTACATTTTTAAATTTTAATAATCCTCCGATTAACTCGGCTTACGTAGTAGGATCGAGAGTTCGAGCAACTGTTAATTCAATTGGCAATTATTCTAAGTTTATTGAAGGAATAGTTACTGGTATTGGTAACAGTAGTATGAGCATATCTATTGATACTGTTAATGGATCCGGAACATATAGTAATTGGAACTTTAGTATTGCTGGAATTGCCGGTACTAATGGACCTCAAGGACCTGCTGGTGCTAATGGTGCTAATGGACCTCAAGGAGTTCAAGGACCCCAAGGACCTGCTGGTACCAATGGTGCTAATGGTGCTAATGGACCTCAAGGAGTTCAAGGACCTGCTGGTGCTAATGGTGCTAATGGTGCTAATGGACCTCAAGGACCTCAAGGACCTGCTGGTGCTAATGGTGCTAATGGTGCTAATGGACCTGCTGGTGCTCAAGGACCTCAAGGACCTGCTGGTGCTAATGGTGCTAACGGTGCTAATGGACCTGCTGGTGCTCAAGGACCTCAAGGACCTGCTGGTGCTCAAGGACCTCAAGGACCTGCTGGTGCTAATGGTGCTAATGGTGCTAATGGACCTGCCGGTGCTAATGGACCCCAAGGACCCCAAGGACCTGCTGGTGCCAATGGTGCTAATGGTGCTCAAGGACCTACAGGCCCAGTGGCCGGTAGTGCTAATCAGATAATTTATAAAGATGCTAGTAATATTTCTACTGGTAGTGCAAACTTAATATTTGACGGAACAAATGTAATTTGTTTAGGAAATATCACTGCATATTCGGATTCTAGATTAAAGAACAATATAGAAAATATTACAAACGGTTTAGATAAAGTTTTAGCTATGCGCGGTGTTAGTTTTGATATGAACGGTATACCTAATATCGGAGTAGTTGCTCAAGAAATACAACAAATATTACCAGAAGTAGTTCTTGAAAATGCCAATGGCATGTTAAGTGTTTCTTACGGTAATATTGTTGCGGTGTTAATCGAAGCTATCAAAGATCTAAACGCTCAGATTCAAGAATTAAAAAGAAAATAAATTATACAGATTGACAGGATAACTGTTTTCCTGTATAATTTATGCTATGACAATCGAACTTTGGTTAATTTTATTTCTTTTTATAAAACATTTTATTATAGATTTTCCTTTACAAACTCGGTATCAATGGAGTAATAAAGGAACATACGGCCATCCCGGTGGTCTACTACATTCTGGATTTCACGGTGTTGGCACACTTTTGTGTTTGTTTGGATATGCTCCGATAGCCGCAGTATATCTTGCATTAGCCGATATGTTTATTCACTATCACATCGACTGGGCTAAAATGCAAATCAATTCTAAATTAAAGTTAGGCCCAACTACACACGAAGAGTTTTGGTGGTTATTGGGATTAGATCAGTTTCTTCATGCACTAACTTATATTGCTATTGTTGCATTAGCAACTGCTCACTAGATTAATTTCAAGCATCAGCGACGGTAGATGCAGAATATATAGTTGTACCTGTTTGAATATATCCAACCCCTACAAATTTAGAGCCACTATAGGTAATAGAATTTATATAACCGTTAGTATTAAGTATCATTGGTTCACTCCAATTAAATCCATTGTCGCTTACAGAAAATCCTGTACCAGCTCGCTGAGATGGGGAACTAAAGTAATTTCCTATTGCTATAAATCTGCCTTTACCAAATGTTACCGATGTTAGTAACACTCGACTGGTTGAGTTATTCATCACTCCTTTACTCCAAGTGTTTCCGTCGGTACTGGTAGCGTACATAGGGGTCAACGCTGTAGGAGTATATCCAACTGCAACAAATTTACCACCACTATAAGTTACTGATTGCATGTACATAGAACTTTCAATAGTCACAGGATCGGTCCAAGTACTTCCGTCAGTGCTAGTAGCACACATACCGATAAAAGAACTATTATACCCAACTGCAACAAATTTACCTCCACCATAGGTCACTGATGTTATGTTCATAAAACCTACAGTATTACCTATAGTTGCAGGGGTAGTCCAAGTACTTCCGTCGGTACTTGTAGCATACATAGGGGAACTGGTACTGTTATATCCAACTGCAACAAATTTACCTCCGCCATAAGTTACTGATGACATATATGCCGTTGTATTTGAATTATTCATCTTCCCTGTACTCCAGGTGATTCCGTCAGTGCTGGTAGCATACATAGGACCAAAACTTACAGGAGCATAACCTACTGCAACAAATTTATTATTAGCGTAAATTACTGAGCGTAGATATATTTTGGTAATTCCTAGTGAAAGGGGTTGACTCCAGCTGATTCCGTTAGTGCTTGTAGAACACATAGGATAAGCAGACCCATCAAAGCCGACCGCAACAAATTTGCCCCCACCATACGCTACTGATATAAGATTAGTACCCGTAGTTACTCCTATTTGTGTAGGTGCAGTAAATCCGCCTACAACTTTAGGGCCATAAATAGTACCAGTTGAAAAAATTGACACTACTCGACTGATACTTGTACTTGTGGTTACAATCGCATCTCCTGCTGTTCCGCCGGGTTGATTACATCCGCTACCGACCAAGCTATAACTGTGTCCTAATCCGTCTATGCCGTTATATCCCCCACCACTAGCACCATTACCGCCGTTAGCACCCAAGCCACCGCCACTGCCGCCATATCCGATAAAACCATTTGTATTAGTTCCAACTGAACCGGTTACTCCTGCACCAGCACCGCCTTGTCCATTATATAAACTGTAACCAGGAAATCCTGCACCTTGTTTTCCTGTTTCTGCCACTGCATCGATGCGTGGACTAATAACTTTTCCAATGCCCCCTACGCCACCCTGACCGTGGCCAGCACCTGAACCGCCGCCTCCTCCTCCTCCTCCGATCGTTCCATAATTTTGTATATAGATATGACCTGTAGACAAACTGGTCTCGATAGCATGCCCGCCATTTTTTTGAGTTGTACCCGGGATTAAGTTAAATTTATATACAGGCTGATTTATATAGCCTGGATAATTATAAAGTTCTCCTGTTGCTTGATAAGCATCTCTATGCGTTTCGCCTGATCCGCCGGCTCCTATTATGTAAGTACCTGTGCTTACTACTATTGTAACTCCGTTAGGATAATTACGATCAACAATTAATGCACTGGTATGTGGGGTAGAGGTACTGTTAGAAACTACCCCACCTATAGGACCGGTAACATTAAATGTCAATGCACCTTGAGTATCCCAACCGGCTGCAACAGCAGTATCGTAAAGATTAACTCCAAAACCACCTGAAAAGTTTACAGTAAATGCTGTCGTACTGTATACGGGATAACCACTAGCGTCATATCCAACTGCTACAAAACGACCCCGGCCCGAGGTAACTGACTGCATAGCGGCATAAGTAGTTGACCCATTCATCCGTGCAGGTGTTGTCCAAGTGTTTCCGTCGTTGCTGGTTGCGTATAGTGGAGAAAAACTTATGTCATATCCAACTGCTACAAACGTACTACCGTCGTATGTGACTGAATGCATAGCGGCATAAGTAGTTGACCCATTCATCCGTGCAGGTGTTGTCCAAGTTTTTCCGTCGTTGCTGGTTGCGTATAGGGGATGCTTTTCAGTACTGGTGTAACCGCCGGTGTAACCGACTGCTACGAAACGACCACCGCCATAAGTAATTGACTCCATCATAGCATAACCGGTGTAACCATTCATTGTGTTAGGTGTAGTCCAAGTACTTCCATCGGTGCTGATTGTGTACAAGGGGGGCCCGTTATTAACCTGACCAACTGCTACAAACTTGCTACTGCCATAAGTAACCGAATTCATAGAATCCAATATCCGTGCAGGTGTAGTCCAAGTACTTCCATCGGTGCTGGTTGCATATACTGTATTCCCAACTGCTACAAAACGACCACCGCCATAGGTAACTGAAATTCGCCCAGGAACAACAATAGCTGTTGAACCATTCATTGGTGCAGGGGTGGTCCAAGTGCTTCCATCAGTGCTGGTTGCGTATACGGGATAATAACCCCCGATATTATATCCAACTGCCACAAAACGACTACCGCCCGAGGTAACTGAAGTCATAAAAGTACTAGCAGTTGAACCATTCATCAGTGCAGGTGTAGTCCAAGTGTTTCCGTCGCTGCTGGTTGCGTATAAGGGATAATTACTATCGCCGCCATACCCAACTGCTACAAAACGACCACCGCTATAGGTAACTGAAAGCATATAAGCACGAGTAGTTGAACCATTCATCCGTGCAGGTGTTCTAAATCCATCAGTTGGAATAATAGACGTACTCCAAAAACTATCTGGTAATACTAGAGGACCGCCGGCGACACCTGTTAAGGTTCTAATGGTGTCGTTGGGAAAGACAACAGCGGCTGATGCAGAATTTCCCAGTTCTAAATTAACATTACGATCTGGAGGAGAATCTCCTCCAAGGCTGATATATCCGGATGATGCTAGTGTCATGATTTAACTCTTTAAAGTATAATTATTTATTGTATTTTTCAGTAATTAAAATTGTTAATAAACAAAATACTAAAGTATAGATAAATAAAAAGTACTATACATTAAGGAAAAAATGACAGATTCTGACAATCACGTTTCGGTTTCGTGGTTACCTTTGGGTAATTTAAAATTTACAGATCACAATATTGTGGGCAAAACCGCCGATTCTGATATATCTATAATCCCAAATGGTAATGGTACTGTAATAGTTCCTGGATTAAAATTAAATCAAGGCGGAATTACTTTTTCTGACGGGACAGTTCAAACGTCGGCAGTAACTCAATCTCAATCACAATCAGACTGGAGTCAAATTGATCCAGCTAACGCTTCATACATAAAAAATAAACCCAGTGTTGTTTTAACTAATTCAGAAAATTATGCTAGTTTTTATACAACAAATGCACAATCAGCTTCTAGCGTTACCGAATCATATCAGTTAGTGTTTACTGCTACAAGATCAACTGATGGTAGCATAGTTTTAGACAATAACGACATAGTATTTTACGAATCCGGTACTTATTTTTTAAACTGCTCAATACAATTTTCTAACAGTAGTAATATTCAAACCGATGTTACTGTATGGTTAAGAAAAAATAACTCAGATGTAGAATATTCGGGTGTGGAGTTTACAGTGCCAGCAAGAACTAGTGGTAGTAATCCTAGTAATATTTCTGTAGCATTTTCGACAATATTAGATTCAGTAGCACAAAATAGCCATTATCAAATCATGTGGCAAACTGATAATACAGCAGTATCTATACAAAGCAAAGCTTCCCAATCCAATCCTGCTCGTCCAATAATTCCCGGCGCAAATTTACAAATTCAAAGAGTCAAGTAATTTATTTTCCTTAAATGTACTAAATATTAGTACTTAACTGATAAGGAAGTTGTATGAAAAAATTATTACTAGTAGTATTTGTTTTATTACCGGTGTTTGCTCAAGCACAAATCAATCAACAATGCCCGCAGTTTACTGCTAATGGTACGCCCGAGTACCGAGCACAACCGGGCGATCAAGAGATTTGTCACATGAATTATGCAGTGATTCATCGTTGTTCAGTTAAAGCTCCGATAGCAGTATTTGAGCATTTAACTGTAGCCGCAATGACCGGTCCAGCAAAGCGTAAGGATAACTTTCACCCAGACGCCGCAGTTACTCCAGAATGTTCGGCTAGTCTAGCTGACTATGCTACAGTAGGTAAAACACACGATCGCGGACATATGGCTCCGGCTGGTAATAATACACAAAGTGATGCTATTATGACGGAGAGTTTTAACTTATCAAATATGGTTGCTCAAAATGCAAATAACAATAGAGGTGGATGGCGTCTATTAGAAACAGCCGAACGACAATGGGCTATGCAACCAGGAACAGATTTCTATATTATCTCTGGTGGCATCTTTGATCAAG
>Ga0209188_1002148_pt1 | contig 14860 bp, 15 predicted proteins | sample C_130625_EF_Meta_FD_187307 | JGI IMG/M metagenome (GOLD analysis project Ga0209188, IMG submission 187307) | Freshwater microbial communities from Lake Croche, Canada to study carbon cycling - C_130625_EF_MetaG (SPAdes) (version 2) | ecosystem: Environmental > Aquatic > Freshwater > Lake...
GGCATTGCGCAAAAACATACCAGCTTACCAAGTGTTTACGCAACAAATAAAACTTTTGCAAGAAATAGATTTAAACCACAATTGGAGTACAAAAGGATTTGTTTGCATCAAAACATTAAATCCTACCTTCGATTATACTTATTACCAAATAGGCGCCAACGATTCTATTATTGACTTTAAACCTTTAAAAAAACTTGCTGTTAATGAGTTTGGCATTGTGTTACGATATGCACACAACGAAAGAACAACCATTTTTAATTACGATAAAATTCGCGTAATATCACGCTTTCCAGTTTTTACATTAAACTATACGTATGGTTTTGAACTAACCAAAAACAACTTTTTTGAATACCATAAAATTGTTGCCAATGTATCACAGGAAATAAATTTACCAGTCAAAGGAAGTTTATTTTATGCAGCATCTGTAGGGCAATTATTCGGCACAGTTCCAGCCCTTTTATTATTTGCACCTGCTGGAAACGCTTACTATGTTTCCAATAAATACACATTCAATAATATGTTGCCTTATGAGTTTGCAGCCGATAGATTTGCAAGTCTAATGTTGCGTTACAACATGGGTGGTATTATCCTAAGCAAAATTCCATTAATCAATAAACTAAATTTAAGGGAACGTATAATTTTTAATAATTACATAGGGGTAATGAGCAAGGAAAACAGAAAATTCAATAGTATAAATCCTATTAAAACTACTGGATTAAAACCATACAGCGAAGCAGGTGTAGGTATTGGAAATTTGTTTAATGTATTGTCTATTGATGCTATTTGGCGACTTTCACAATTCAACAGCAATAAAGCAGTAACACGATTTGGAATTTATACCACATTAACATTGGTATTTTAAAAAAGTGATTTTTTAATTGCACCATGAAGAACATTTACCACAAACATATTCATTTTATCAAAGTAAGTTGTCATCGCCAAATATTTTTCAAATACAAGGTAGTAATTTACTGTCAGTGAAGAAATATTATTCCATAAAAAAAGCACATTTATACTTGTTAAATATAAATATGCTTTATGCACTGTATTTTAAGTTAGCTTATTGCTTTGGCTCTTTAAATAAAAATATTTGTAAACCAATATTAAATCCTAGTGTATTATCTTTTACAGTTTCTTTTTTGTTTTTGGTAGATGAATATCCAACTGAAGTTTCTAAAGCAACATTTTTATTAAAGAAAAAGTTAGCTCCAACATTTGCTCCATAGCCTAATAGTTGAGCATTACCAAGTCCTTCATCTTCGATACCAAAAAAACCATTGGCATTTCCAAATAATTTAATTTTATCTTTTGATAATGATAAAAAATAATACCTAACAAATGGTAAAGCAAGCTCTGTTACTGAAGTGTTACCATCGTCGCTAGTAAGGTTAAAAGCTACTTTTGTACCAATAGCAAAATTAGTAGCAACAAAATAGCCAATATTTGGCGATATATCTAATACAGTATTATGTATTTCGCCTTCATGTGTTGATGCAAAAGAACCTGTGCCACCAATCATCCAAGATTTTTTTTGAGTTTGGCTAAAAGCCGATAGCGTTGTTAAAGCAACTGCTGTAGCAAGTAATAAATTTTTCATTTGTATTATATATTTAAAAATTAGATTGCAAATATCTATTTCAATTTTGTAGAAATTCTGAATTTGAAAATTATAATTTGTCCATGCTCGGCGTCCTCGCCAACCTTAGTTTATTAATTATTCAATCGTAACTAATTTTAGATTATTGGTTGCCAATCATGGGATATTTTGTCAGGTGGTTTGCATCCAAGTTAAACAATTAAATAACGTAGGGTTTGTTATTAATTTTACATTTGAGATTATTTAAAATTTTAATCATGAAAATTTTTTACCTTACCCTAATGTCAATCTTAGTTGTTTTGGCAATTTTCGTAGTTGGTTCTGGTCTAGGTTCTAGTTCAAGCGCACCGCAAGAAGCAGTTGTGGCTGGAATGGGTTGTTTCTTGGCAATTCTTGCAAGAATTGCACAAGCCGCCGCACATAACACTAAATAGTTTATCTTCTTGATTTTGTGTTTAGCATCTAAGTCAAACACGAACAGAATTCAAACAAGAAATGATTGAAAATAAATTTTCTAACAACTTAGTTTATATACAAAATTTATATACATATTTGCAGAATTAATAAAATTTAAAATAAGAAAAATGAAAAAAATAATCATACTAGCAGCATTAGCAATAACCATTGCATCTTGCGAAAAAATGCAACAGTTAAACATTTTTGACAAGCATAAAGACAAAGAACAAACACCTTGTCCTGTAGTTGTATCTGAAAATTTACCATCTGCAGTATTAACAGCATTTGCCGAAAAATATCCTGGTGCAACAGTTACAACATGGTTTAATAAAGATAATACTGGCTATTGCGCTGTGTTTACAAACAATGGTGTAGAAACAAAAGCTTTATTTAATAACGATGGAACATTTTCAAAAGAAGAAATAGAAACACACCAAAAAGGCAAGCATATTGAAGAAGATGAAACTGGCTGTGAGTGTGAATTAGAAGATCACAACCATGATGGCAAACACTAAAAATATTATTTATTTAGTACAGAAAAAACCTAACAAAATTGTTAGGTTTTTTTTGTTTAGATAAATTTATTTATGTGTGAATAATGTAAGTTTTACCCAAATCTATATAATCGCAATTGCAATTAACCCAAGCAACTTTGCATCGTTGTAAAAATTCATTTTAAACATAAAAAAATCATATCAAATGTAATTTTTTTTAATGCTTGCTATTTCAGCAAGTGCACAACAAATGAAAGCACAACGTTATAAGTCAGTAAATGCACCACAAGCTGTAAAAGATGCTTTTGTAAAAATGTAACCTACCATAAATGAAGTTGATTAGAGCTAAGATAATGCTGATTATGAAGCGGAATATCATATAGAAAAGATATATTATCTAGTGGCTTTTAATACACAAGGCACAATACTTGAGTCCGAATTTGAAATTATGCCATCTTCTTCGCCTGCTGCTTTTATGGTGTATGTAAAAAATACCTATGAGGAAGATGATGTAAAAGAAGCATCCAAAATTACAAAAGCTAATGTTACTAATACTTATGAGGCAGAGGTGCACCACAAAGATTTATCTTTTTATAGCATAGACAATTTTATAAAATCGCCAAAGAATTAGCTTTAATCTATAAATACTAAATACCTATACTTCAAAAAAAGCAACACTTAATGTGTTGCTTTTTTTGTTACGAATTATACTTTCTTTTTTTTTAACATCTTTTTTTTAATTCAGATTCTCTACAAAATCAATTGCAACATTTGCATTTTATTAACAAACAAAAAATAAAAAAAAATGAACAAGTCAATCATCACATCAGTAGCAATTGCAGTATTAGCAATTACAACAGTATCAGCACAAAAAATATCAGAATCAAAAGTGCCTGCAAACATTGTAAAAGCATTCAAAACAAAGTACCCTAAAACAGAAAAAGGAAAGTGGGAAATGGAAAAAGGAAATTACGAAGCAGAATTTGAACTAAACGAAGTAGAAACATCAGTAGTATTAGATGCAAAAGGAAACATCTTAGAAACTGAAACTGAAATATCGGTTTCACAACTTCCAAAAGCAGTAGTTGAATACATGGCAAAAAATGCTCCTAAGGAAAAAATAAAAGAAGCTGCCATGATTGTAGATGCAAAAGGAAGAAAAACATACGAAGCTGAAGTAGGGAAAAAAGATTATTTGTTTGATGAAAAAGGAAACTTTATTAAGTAACATATAAATGAAAAAATTACTTATTTTTTTATTGGGATATGTAGGTATTAGTAATGCCCAAACAAAAATTTTGTTTGATGCAACAAAAGCCGAAACAGCAGGAAACGCTGATTGGATAATAGATGCCGACCAACATAATTTAGATTGGAATCCGGGTGCCATTTTAAATTCGGGTAACGAATCAAATGCACAAACAATTCCAACATCTTTACAAAATTCAATAGCAAACACAACTGCCGAAACATTTTGGGAAGGTGCTTTATCTAACTGGGGAATTGATTTAGTAAAGAAAGGTTATCAAGTGCAAACGCTTGCCTATAATCAACAAATAACTTTCGGAAACACATCCAATACCAAAGACTTAAGTAATTACAAAGTTTTTGTTGTGTGCGAACCAAACATTCTTTTTACATCAAGTGAAAAGACAGCTATTTTGCACTTTATACAAAATGGTGGAGGTTTGTTTATGATTAGCGACCATGACATAAGCGATAGAAATGGTGATGGACAAGATTCACCTCATATTTGGAATGATTTGATGCAAACAAATAGTGTGCAAACAAATCCTTTTGGAATTACATTCGATTATGTAAATATTTCTCAAACAACTACTAATGTGTTTAATTTAGTTGCTGATACGATACTGAATGGACTATCAGGCACAAACAATGTATCAGAAATAATGTATAGCAACGGAACAACTTTTACATTAAGCACAACGCAAAATCCAACCGTAAAAGGTTTAATTTTTAAATCGGGAACAAACAATACAGGAACTACAAATTGTATGGTTGCAAAAGCAAATTATGGATTAGGCAAAGTTGCAGCTTTAGGTGATAGTTCACCTTGCGATGATGGAACAGGCGACCCTAATGATGTATTGTATAATGGATATACTCAAGACGCAAATGGTAATCATCAAAAATTGCTAGTGAATGTTGTAGAGTGGTTAGCAGCTGCAAATAGTCAAATTACATTTTTGAATGATGATGCAAAGAACAGTGGAACATTTATAGTATATCCAAATCCATCCAAGGGTTCTTTTGTATTAAACATTATTTCTAATCCAAGTACAAACAACATGATAAAGATTTTTAATTCACAAGGCGAAATTATTTTCAATTCAACAATAACTGCATCAGTAAACACTATTAGCAAAGAAATAGATATTGATGTAAATGGTATTTATATCATTTGCGTTAACAATCTATTCAAGAAATTAGTTATTATTAAATAAACTCCATGTAAGAAAAATAAATTTAAATTCAGAATTTATACAAAATCAATATTAAAATTTGTGCTCGCGGCAAAACAAATTATCATAGTATTATCATAAATAAATAGAAAATGGATAGAAAAAATTTCATTAAAACTTCATGCACTTTATGTGGCTTAGGTATTATAGGAGCTGCAACATTTCTTGAAAGTTGTAAAAAAAATAATGCGACAAAAACAACTAAAAGTACCAATGTAAATTTTTCATTAGATTTAGCTCAGACAGCAAATTCAGATTTAAATACAATAGGAGGTTCTATTGCTTCAAACGGTGTTATTATTGTAAACTCAGGGTCAAATTCATTTGTTGCCTTAGCTCAAACCTGCACACACGAAGGTTGTGATGTTGAGTTTAATAAAACCGGAAATAATTTTATTTGTCCTTGCCACCATGGTGTTTTTGATATTAATGGTAATGTTACATCAGGCCCGCCGCCGACAGCACTAAAAAAATATTCAGTAGTTAAAAACGGAAATATCCTAACTATTACAAGCTAAAAAATAAATAAAGATGAACAAACTAATCACTACATCAGTAGCAATTTCAATGCTTTCAGCTACAATAGCATCAGCACAAAAAATATCAGAATCAAAAGTGCCTGTAAACATTGTAAAAGCATTCAAATCAAAGTACCCTAAAACAGAAAAAGTAAAGTGGGAATTAGAAAAAGAAAATTACGAAGCAGAATTTGAATTAAACGAAGTAGAAACATCAGTAGTATTAGATGCAAAAGGAAACATCTTAGAAACTGAAACTGAAATATCGGTTTCACAACTTCCAAAAGCCATTACAGTATATATAGCAAAAAATTTAGCTGGCAAAAAAATAAAGGAAGCTGCAAGTATTATTGATGCTAAAGGAATAAAAACTTATGAAGCTGAAGTAGGTAAAAAGGATTATTTGTTTGATGAGAAAGGGAATTTTTTAAAGTGATTTGTGCATATGAACCTCTATTTTTTACTTGTTATATTTGTGTTTGCACAAATGTATTAGGCGCTTTTTTATTAATCACTTTTTCAAAATAAAATATTACCTTTATTTAAACATGATTAGAAACATTCTATTGTCCATTTTTCTGCTTGTAAAAATTGTATGTAATGCACAAAATAATTTGAACTATTATATTGAAAATGCAAAAATAAATAGCCCATTATTATACGATGCCATTAATCAAAATAAAATAAATGAATTTGAAATTGCACGCATAAACGCTACATACACAAAGCCGCTGGTGGGAGTTACAGCTAATTATATGTTTGCGCCAATAATTAATTTAGACAACAACAAATCTAAATTTGAACCCAACTCCATAGGTGCCGATAAATATGTAGGGTATGACTTTGCTGCGGCAAACGGTGGAACATATCAGGCATTACTTAACATTACACAACCTATTTTTAATACTCAAAAACTGCAAACTGCCAACCAACAAGTAAAAATTGCATCGCAAATAAATTTCAATAACTCAAAGTTAGCTGCGCACGATTTAGAAAAAATTGTTACTGACCAGTATATTCTATGTATTCAAAATAGTTTGCAAACAAACTACGCACAAGCAATGTTGGGAATACTTACTGAACAAAAAGATATGCTAACCAAATTGGTGCAAGCAAGCATTTATAAACAAAGCGATTTAACTTTGCTAAACATAGAATATCAAACCACATTGGCTCAACTCATTACTTTTAAAGCCAATTACAAACGCGATTTAATAGACCTTAATATACTTTGTGGCATTGCAGATACTGCCATTGTGCAACTACAAAACATTGAACTAAACATTACTAATAATAATGCAACTTCAATGTTTTTGCAAAAATATGATTTAGATAGTTTAAACTTAATGGCACAGCAAAAAAACTTTGAACTAAAATATAAACCACAACTTAGCTTATTTGCAAACACGGGACTTAATGCTGTTTATGCTCCTACAATTCCTAACCGCTTTGGTGTGAGTGCTGGCTTTAGTTTTACATACAATTTTTTTGATGGAAACCAGAAAAACATCAATCAAAATAAAACATCAACATCATTGCAAACTGTAACTAAGTATAAAAGTTATTTTTTAAACCAAAACAATTTGCGTAAGCATAAAATATATACCGAATTGCAATCATACAAAGTCCGCATAGGCATTGCTAAACAACAATTGCAAGATTATGATGTGCTTTTAAACAGCTATAAAAAAGAAATAATGTTGGGACAACTTTCTATTATAAATTATGTAACGGTCCTGAAAAATTTAGCCACCGCAAACCGAGACTATACCTTGCTTTTTACCCAACAACAATCTATTATTAATGCTTACAATTATTGGAATTGGTAAGTGTTTTTTTTAATTTAAGGTAAGGCATCATCTAATCACATTAACTTTTAAAATGAAACCATATAAAATTATACTCCTCTTTTTTGCAATAACAACATTATTGCAATCGTGCAAAAGCGTCTCTAATGATGTAGAGAAAAATACCATACCAAAAACATCGGTACAAGTTGTTTCAATTGGCAACGCATCTATAGATGACGAACTTATTTTATTTGGCACTACAATTTATTTAAAACGCAATTTAGTTACCTCATCTATTACAGCTTTTATTACCAAAGTAAATATTAAGATAGGCGATAAAGTAAACAAAGGCGATGTGCTATACACACTACAAACAAAAGAAAGCAGTGCATTAGGAAATACTTTATCAAAAACAGATACTGCACTAACTAATTTTGGAATATTAAAAGTAAAAGCAACCGCAACGGGTGTAATAACTACTTTAGACAAACAGCAAATTGGCGACTATGTGCTTGAAGGCACGCAACTTTGCACCATTGCCGAAAGTGGCGATTTAATGTTTCAAATAAATGTGCCTTATGAATATACTTCATACACCAAAATAGGAAACGCTTGCACACTCATATTGCCAGATAATACTATGCACTCAGCCACTTTTACAAAAGCACTTACATCAATGAATGTAGCATCTCAAACCCAAACAATATTAGCCCAAACAACCGAAAATTTAATGTTGCCCGAAAACATGATTATTAAAGCAAACATTATAAAAGGCGCAAGAGATAAAAAACAAGTGCTACCAAAATCATGTGTGTTAAGCGACGAAATGATGCAGCAATTTTGGGTAATGAAATTAATAAACGACTCTACAGCTATAAAAGTAAACGTAAAAATTGGCAACAGAAATGATGAAAATATTGAAATATTAGCACCAAAATTTACAACTATTGATAGGCTTGTAAGTACTGGCAACTATGGCCTTGCCGATACTGCACTTGTAAACATTATGAATAACAAATAAGTGGTTGAGCATATAATTTACCTCATTAAATATCACCTCGAATAAATGAAAAATTATTTTCAAGTATTTATAAAACCAATTTTGTTTGTGGGCATTTTATTGCTGGTAGCAGGCACGTATTCATACATGCAAATGCAAACAAATCTTTTTCCCGAAGTATTGTTTCCGCGCATTACAGTAGTTGCCGATGCTGGTCAATTGCCAATTGATAAAATGATGATTACTGTTACAAAACCGCTTGAAAGTGCAGTAAAAAAAGTTAAAGGTGCAACGGTTGTAAAATCAAATACAAGCCGTGGCGCAACTTCAATTGATGTTTTTTTTGAGTGGGGAGTTGATATTTACACAGCTAAAACTCAATTAGAAAGTAGAATAAATGAAATAAAAAACTTTTTGCCGCAAGGTGTAACAATTACTGCCGAGGCTCTTAACCAATCAGTATTTCCAGTTTATGGCTTAACTTTAGAAAGTAATATACACAGCCAAGTGGCTTTACGCGATGAAGCAAACCTAACCATACGTCCAATACTTTCACAAATAAATGGCATATCAAATGTTATTGTAAAAGGTGGCAAAATAAAAGAGTTTGTCATCATTCCAGATGCGATAAAAATGTCATCGTTAGGCATAACACCAAACACACTTATTACTGTTTTCAACAACAATAACTTTGTACTGTCAAATGGTTACATATCCAACTACAATAGACTTTACCTATCACTCACTGATACTAGGGTAAATGACACGTATGAATTAGAAAACGTAATTGTAAAAAACGATGGTGTACGAATAATTAAACTCAATGATATTGCAAAAGTAGAAATACAAGAGCAACAAGAGTTTATAAAAATAAATTCAAATGGTGGAAGTGCTCTTCTTATAGATTTGGTAAAACAACCAGGTATAAACTTGTTGGACTTTGCAACCGACGCCGAAAAAAAAGTAAGCGACATAAGAAAAATATTACCTAAGGGATATCAGTTAAAACTATATTACAACCAAAGTGCATTTGTAAATGATAGCATAAATAGTGTTGCAAAAACAATTTACGAAGGCTTGTTTTTAGCCATTATTGTAATGATTGTTTTTTTACGCTCGTGGCGTGCAAGTTTGGTAGTAATGCTTACAATACCTATTACGCTTGCCTTTGCACTACTTGTGTTGCACTTGGTTGGTATTACAATAAATATAATGTCGTTGGGTGCAATTGCGGCATCAATAGGTTTAATAATTGATGATGCCATTGTAATTATTGAACAGATATATAGAGGACACGAAGAACATCCCGAAAAAAATAAATTTACTATCGTAAAAGAGTCTATAAAAAGTTTGTTCCCTGCCATGATAGGTTCTTCATTGGCAACAATTGTTATTCATTTTCCGTTTAGATTAATGAGTGGTATGGCTGGTGCATTTTTTAAAGAATTATCAGATACCATGCAAATAACTATGGTAACATCTTTTTTAGTTACATGGTTATTGCTACCCGTTTTGCATTTAATAATTGGTTATAAAACATCTTCAAAAAATCATCAACACAAGGCAAATAACGCAGTAAATAATTTACAATGGCTCACTTGGTTTTTTAAAAAACCAATATTTGCAATTGTGTTTGTGTTAGCATTGGCAAGCGGTGCATGGTATGCAAGCAGTAAATTAGAAACTGGCTTTTTACCCGATTTAGATGAAGGTGCAATAGTGCTTGATTATTTTTCGCCACCAGGCACCAGCTTGCAAGAAACAGACAGAATGTGCCGCGAAATGGAAAAAATAATCTTAAAACATCCTGATGTAGAAACTTATTCAAGACGCACAGGCACTGCTATGCACCTGCAATCTACGCAACCTACAGAGGGTGATTACCTCATACAATTAAAGAAAAATAGAAAGCGAAACTCATTTCAAGTTATTGATGATTTAAGAATAGAAATTGCTGCTAATGTGCCAGTAATGGATATCTCATTTGGGCAACGCATTGCCGATTTGTTGGGCGATTTAATGAGCACCAACAAACCAATTGAAATAAAAATATTTGGTTCAAACTATGCTACATTGCAACAGTTAGCTGCCCAAGCACACCCAATAATTGAAAACATAAGCGGTATTGCCGATGTAAATAATGGTTTAGTTACTGCCGGCCCCACATTGGTGTTTATACCCAACCAAGAAAAATTAGCACTCTATAAAATAACCTTAACCGATTTTCAAACTCAACTATCGGCCTACACAGGTGGCGTGCCATTGGGCATTAACGCAAACATGCCTACGCCATCGCCGGCACAGGCAGCGGTAACTGGTAGTTTACAAGTTGGACAACTGCAAGATGGAGAACAAATGCGCCGTATATTATTACGCTTTTTAAACTACAATAACAATAATGTTGAACTTCTAAAACGCAGTCTAATATTTTTGCCCGATGCCACTACACGGCCACTATCTTACTTCTGCAACATTAAAATAATACCTGGCGAAGTAGAACAAAGGCGCGAAGATTTAAAATCGGTAATTGCCGTTACTGCTCGTTTAAACAACCGCGATTTAGGAAGTGCCATTCATGAAATAAAACAAAAATTAAGCGCACAATTGCCTTTGCCAAACGGCTACACAATAGTATATGGCGGTGCTTATGCCGAACAACAACAATCATTTACCGAACTATTGCAAATATTAGCAATGGCCGCACTTTTAGTATTTGCCGTTTTAATTTTTCTGTTTAAAGAATGGTTAATTTCTGCACTCATATTATTTGTTTCATTAATGGGAATTAGTGGCTGCATACTTGCCCTTTATTTTATTGGTATTCCATTAAACGTAAGCAGCTACACAGGTATAATAATGATTGTTGGCATCATTGCCGAAAATGCAATATTTACCGTAGCACAATTCAAAACAAATTTACTCGAAAATGGTAATGTAGATGAATCGATAAACTATGCAATAGCATTGCGAATAAGGCCAAAATTAATGACAGCCATTGGGGCAATATTAGCATTAATGCCCCTTGCATTAGGCATTGGTTTAGGCGCACAAATGCAACAACCATTAGCAGTAGCTGTTATAGGTGGTTTCACGGTTGGGCTACCACTTTTATTATTTGTTTTTCCGAGCTTTATTAGGATTATTTATAAGTCAAAAAGTTAGGGAAATACTTAAACAATTGATTTGCTTTAAATGCTTTACTTTAAAAAATAATAAATAATTAATTTACAGAATGCCAACATGGATAATATACGCACTGCTATCAATGCTTTTTGCAGGTCTAACGTCTGTAATAGCAAAATTTGGAATGAAAAACGTTAGTGGCGATGCTGCTTTAGCAATACGTACATCAATTGTTTTTGTATTAATTTGGCTCAATGTCTTTGTATTCAACCGTTACAATCAACTATCGGCATTAACAAAAAAAGACATTTTATTTCTGTGCATTTCTGGCACCACCACAACACTTTCGTGGATATTTTACTATAGGGCCATGAAAGAAGGCAGTGTATCAGTTGTAGCCACAATAGACAAGGCAAGTATTATTATTACTTTACTTTTATCATTCTTAATTTTAAAAGAACCTTTTACATGGCAAATAGGTGTTGCAGGAACTTTAATAATTATCGGTTTAATAATTTTAATTTATAAGTAAAATTATTTAATCAATAAACTAAGCAAGTTTCTCATTCCAAAGCATAGAAGCCATTCAAATATTAAATTTTAAAACATATTAAAATGAAAAAAAATATTATCACCTTAATAATACTTCTCAATGCAAATCTTTTATTTTCCAATACTCTATTGGTCTCTACAATATTGGCTTTGCAATCAGCCATTAATAATGCTTCAGCTGGCGACACAATTGCACTTGCAAATGGAACTTACTTAAATAATACAATTAATATTGGTACAAGTAATATAACAATTCAACCGCAAACAAATGGTGGAGTTTTATTAAATGGCACAAATGCAATAATCATAAATGGCAATAATGTTTCTCTCATAGGTTTTCAATTTACTTCTGGTACAATAGCTAATAGTGCCATAACTGTAAATGGGAATAATAATACCTTAACACAATTAAATTTTAATGGTTATGATGCCACACATATGCTTATAATTTATGGGCAAAACAATTTATTATCATATAGTAATTTTCAAAATAAACCTGCGCCAAATATGGTTAATCATGGAGGTACAGGCGACATGGTACAGATAATCCCTAATGCAACAATAGTAGGTTATAACACCATTAGGTATTGTTCATTTAAACACATGCCAGGATTTGGGGGCGATTTTGGTAATGAATGCATCAGGATTGGAGATGGAGCCTATTCAACTAATATTTCAAGAACGGTTGTAGAGTATTGCTATTTTGAAGATACAGGCAATGGAGATAGCGAAGCAATTTCTGTAAAATCACGAGAAAATTGTTTACGGTTTAATACAATGATGAATAACCCTAATGCCATGTTCAGTTTTAGAAATGGGGATAACAATGTTGCCTACAGTAATTTTTTTATTAATTCAGGAGGTATTCGTTGCAAGCAGTCCAATTCTATTTATTGCTACAATAATTATTTTCAAAATTCGGGCAAACATCAAAATTTATTTTTACCAGGAAGTGGAACGGCACCAGTATTTTTAGAATACGTTGGAACAGGATTCGGAGACAATTTTAATTTTATCCATAATACTTTTTTTAAATGCATTGATATTAAAATAGCAAGTGGTTTAACCAACTGCACTTGGGCAAATAATATTTTTTATTCCGATTCATCTACAATATTTTCAGGTATAAACTCAGGACAGAGCTATGCAGGTAATTTGTATCAAGGTAATATAGGTTTTAATATTTCTTTAGGAATGAATAATACCAATCCTCAGCTTATTCCAAATTCAAGTGGAAACTTTAGCTTATCATCTTCAAGCCCTGCTATTGGCAACTCGTCTTCAAATTATCCTTCAATACTAAATATTACTGGTTTAAATAATGACGCAAACATTCTTTATGATATTGAAGGGCAATCAAGACCTGCAACAGTTACTTTAAAAGATGTAGGATGCAACCAGTATTCAAACGTCACAATCAATAACTACCCTTTAGATTCATGTCAGGTTGGTCCTTCCTATTTGTGCACTGCCTATACATCACTTAAAACAATACAAAATAATATAGAAAATTTCACAGTTTATCCCAACCCCTCCACAAACCAACTAAACATACAATGCCGTCATTGCGAGGAACGAAGCAATCTCAGTAACATTGTAATGTATGATATATTAGGTAATGAAGTAAACAATATTAATTCCTCCCTTTTGGGGAGCTTAGGTGGGGCTAACATATATATTGAACACCTAGCAAGTGGCATTTACACCATTACTATAAATACAAACCACAGTAAAACTAACCACAAGTTTATTAAAAATTAATAGAAAAATGTTGAGGAATAAAATCATATCATACCTATCTATTTTAATACTTTTGTTTTTTGCATTAAATACCATTTCACAAACAAATAGTAAAGAAGTTTGGGACAAGTATTTAATACGCAAAATAGATAAATCAAATTTTAATAAGTTCAAGTATAGTGGTCAATATGCTACTAATTTCATACTAGATAAAATGAATCAATAAACAGTACCTATAAGCACCTACATGAAATTGGCGGATCAGTGATTAAATGAAGCTTTGTGCTTCGTATCAAGTTCGGTGCTGGCAGACAGTTTTCGTCTCCGAAATCGCAAACTTCTTGCCGCTGCGAAACGTCAGCGGTCATTGTAAAACGACTCCTCACAAAATTTATAATAAATTAAATCAATAAAATAAAATAAAGTATGAAACTTATAAATAACAAAATATTAATTACAGGTGGTGCAAGTGGTATTGGCTTTGGACTTACAGAAAGATTTATACAAGAAAATAATACTGTGATAATTTGTGGCAGACGAGAAACAGCATTACAAGAGGTAAAGGAAAAATTCCCTTCTGTTATTACTAAAGTATGCGACTTGTCAATAGAAGAAGAAAGGATTGAACTTTATAATTGGATTTCAAAAAACCACTCCGACCTTAATGTTCTCGTTAATAATGCAGGTATTCAGAATTGGATGAGTATTTCTGATAATAATTTTTATGAAAAGGCAAGCAATGAGGTTAACACAAATATCTTAGCACCTATTCATTTAACAAATCTCTTTATTGGTCTAAAGTCTTTAGATACAATTATCAATGTAACATCAGGATTAGCATTTGTTCAGCTTTCAAAAGTTCCTGTTTACTGTGCAACTAAAGCCTTTTTTCATTCATTTACGCTTTCTTTACGACATATGCTGAAGTCAAAAAATATTGAGGTAATTGAAATGATACCACCAGCTTTAAATACAGACCTTGGAGGCAAAGGCTTGCACGATGGACAGCCACCTGTTTCCGATTTCGTGAACTCAGTATTCCAACAAATTAAAGAAGGCAAATTAGAATTAACTTTTGGTCTTAGTGAAATTATGTCAAAAGCAACA
>Ga0209188_1002150_pt1 | contig 14856 bp, 17 predicted proteins | sample C_130625_EF_Meta_FD_187307 | JGI IMG/M metagenome (GOLD analysis project Ga0209188, IMG submission 187307) | Freshwater microbial communities from Lake Croche, Canada to study carbon cycling - C_130625_EF_MetaG (SPAdes) (version 2) | ecosystem: Environmental > Aquatic > Freshwater > Lake...
ATGCTGTAATGAATTTTGTCGCGCTTGCCCAAGCGCAAGGCCCGTCGCACCGTCTCAGGCACGGTGGTTTGGTATCGGTCGGTGAGCGTGGATTCCACTTCTAGGTTGGTGGGCATGGTCTTATTGATCTGAAAAGTCTTTGTGAATCAATGGTAATGCAATTGCATTGTCGCGTCAACAATGGCTTTCAACGCCTCTGGGTCTAGTGTTAAAGGAATATGCCCAATGCCTGGCAGCAACAAAACAGGCCAGTCTTTTCCTGCACTTCGAACGATGCCATGAAGCGCTTGCGTGTTGAAAGACTCATCGGCGTCGCCTGCCAAGATGGCAACTTTGCCTTTGGCATTTGCTAAATCAAGTTTGTAATCTTGGTTCGGTGCGAAGTTCATGGCCAGATTGAAGCCATATTCAGGCGTTAAGAACTTTTTGGCCTCTTCTGTCAGTGCAAACCGCACCACGGGTAAATAGTTCCAGTAGCGAATGCCGACCGCATTCAGGGCGTACAAAGCCACGATACGAGGTATGCCTACCGACAGCATCCAAATCAGTTTTGGCTATGGCTGTGTTTTGGTAGGCCACTGCAGCACTTTGGGCCAAACGCCCCCATAGATCAATTTCTTGACTCAATGAACTCGACAAGCCAAGGCTTTTTGTCACGCCCATGTTGTTGCCCACGGGCACGCTTATCCCATAGCCCTTTAAAATCTCGTGATGCTTTCGCTTACCCATCCCATCCCCACCCCCTACGAAGACTTCATGCGCCATGTGTTCACACAGGGAGTGCTGAAGTCCGACCGCACCGGCACCGGCACACGAAGTGTGTTTGGGCATCAAATGCGCTTCGATTTGCGCCAAGGTTTTCCGCTGGTCACCACCAAGAAGGTGCACCTCAAATCCATCATCATCGAGTTGCTGTGGTTCCTCACGGGGTCCAGCAACAATCATTGGCTGACCGAGCGCGGTTGCACGATTTGGGACGAATGGGCACGCGAAGACGGCGACTTGGGGCCGGTGTACGGCGTGCAGTGGCGCAGCTGGCCCACACCCGAGGGCGGGCACATCGACCAAATCACAGAGGTCATCAAGACCTTGAAGACCAACCCCGATTCACGCCGCATCATCGTCAGCGCTTGGAACGTGGCCGACCTCTCCAAAATGGCGCTGATGCCTTGCCATGCGTTCTTTCAGTTTTATGTGGCACCGCCCACCACTGCGGGTGGCAAGGGTCAGCTGAGTTGCCAGCTGTACCAACGCAGCGCCGACATCTTTTTGGGTGTGCCGTTCAATATCGCCAGCTATGCGCTACTCACCCACATGGTGGCGCAGCAATGCGACCTCGAGGTGGGCGACTTCATTTGGACGGGTGGCGACTGCCACATTTACAGCAACCACCACGAACAAGTGGAGTTGCAACTCACCCGCTCGCCCTTCCCCTCGCCCACGTTGCACATCAAACGCCGCCCCGAATCCATCTTCGACTACCAGTTTGAAGACTTCGAGGTGCGTGACTACCAATGCCACCCCGCCATCAAAGCACCGGTGGCGGTGTAATGCCCCTGCACCTCATTTACGCCCGCTCACGCAACAACGTCATTGGCAAAAACGGCGACTTGCCCTGGCATTTGCCCGAAGACTTGGCGCATTTCAAACGCACCACCTTGGGCCAAGCGGTGGTGATGGGGCGCATCACTTGGGAGTCCATCCCTGAGAAATTTCGCCCTCTGCCTGGGCGGCTCAATGTGGTTGTGTCCCGACAAGCCGACTACCCAGCAACCGGCGCCAGTGTGGTGACCTCTATGAGCGACGCATTGGCGCTGTTTCATGCGGATGAAGTGGTATGGTTGATTGGCGGGGCGCAGTTGTACACCCAAGCCTTGCCACTGGCCTCCCAATTGGTGGTCACCGAGATTGACGCCGACTTTGAAGGCGATGCGTTTGCACCCACCTTGGGTCCCGAGTGGCACGAGACCCAACGCAGTCAACACACGTCAGCCCAAGGTTTGGCTTACAGTTTGGTGACTTTGGAGCGCCGGTCACCAATGATGAAAGAACATATTCTTTAATAGCTAATGGGGAATGACGATGACTGAAATTCATTTCATGGTTGAAGAATCAGCTGAGGGTGGCTACACAGCCCGAGCGGTTGGTCACGACATCTTTACCGAGTCAGATAAATTGGCCGAGATTCATGCCCAAATTCGCGATGCGGTGCATTGCCATTTTGATCAAGGCGAATTGCCTAGCCTGATTCGCCTGCACATCACCCGAGAAGAAGTGATTGCAGCATGAGACTGCCCAGAGATTTGTCTGGCACCCAACTTGTCAAACAACTGCGAATCTTTGGCTACAGCGTTACCAGACAAACTGGCAGCCATATCAGGCTGACTTGTTCGAATCCCGTACAACACCATGTGACCATTCCGGCTCATGATCCTTTGCGTATTGGAACGCTGGCAGCCATTTTGGACAGCGTGGCGCTTCACCATGGCTTAGAGCGACATGTTTTATTAGAGAAATTATTGGGCTGATATATGAACCTCGCCACTTGGAACGTCAACTCCCTCACCGTGCGCTTGCCGCAGGTTTTAGACTGGTTGTCAGCACAAAACGAACAAGGCGCTATAGACGTGCTGGCTTTGCAAGAAACCAAAACCACCGACGATAAATTCCCCCAAGCCGAGATTGAAGCGGCTGGCTACCAAGTGGCTTTCTTCGGCCAAAAAACCTACAACGGCGTGGCGCTGATTGCCAAGCATCCCATCACCGAGGTGGTGCACAACATCCCCGGTTTTGCCGACGAGATGGCGCGTGTGATCACCGCCACCGTCAACGGCGTGCGGGTGGTGGGCGCGTATTTCCCGAATGGCCAAGCGCCAGACAGCGACAAATTTGTTTACAAAATGAACTGGCTTAATGCTTTGCAAGCTTTTATCGAGGATGAACTGACGCGCCACGACAAGTTGGTGCTGATGGGCGACTTCAACATCACTTGGGACGACTTGGACGTGTGGGACCCTGTTGCCTTGGCTGGCACCATTCACTGCACCGATGAAGAACGCGCCCACTTCAAAGCCCTGCTAGACCTGGGTCTCACCGATGCTTTCAGGTTGTTCGAACAAGCGCCCAAAAGTTTTTCGTGGTGGGACTACCGCGAGTTCGCTTTCAGGCGCAACCGCGGCCTGCGCATCGACCATATTTTGGTGTCCTCGGCGCTGGTGAAAAGCGTCAGCGCCTGCGTTATCGACAAAGCCCCACGCAAAAATGAACGCCCCAGCGATCACACACCGGTGGTGGTTAGCTTATGAAATTAATCGGGGTCAGATTCCAATTAATTGCCCTCTTAGCTTTGAGTGCTTGTGCAACCGAGCAACGCAGAGCTGCCGAGGCCCAATGCATGATGGCGGCGCTGCAAATATTCCCTGTGGCAACCGAGCAGCGATGGGCGTACGAATTGCCACCCGTGCCGTTTATGAACAAATGCAGACAGGTTTTTTACAAAGACAAAGACGGCAAAGACCAAGTGCGCAGCGAATGCAGTCTGGTGCCTTTGATGGCCATGCCGCGCTTGGAAACCATAGACTTGAACTTAAGAGGGCGTAACGACTATGTACGCAGTTGCGCACAGCAAAGCTGCTTTCAAACCTATGGCAACACCGAGTGCAAATTGCCCTCGCCTGAGGCCCCGCCCAAGCCTTAAAGCTGGGCCTTTCTGCAGGGCTTTACTCTAGGCCCAACTCTTGAATTTTGCGAGTGATGGTGTTGCGCCCAATGCCCAGTTTGTGAGCCGCGTCAATGCGCCTTCCCCGGGTGTGCGCCAAGGCGGTTTGAATCAGCGAAGCTTCAAAGCGCCGCGTCATCTCGTCCCACACATCGACCCGTCCAGAAGCCAGTAACGACATGGCCTCGGCTTCCAAGCCGGCTTGCCAGTTCTCGCTGGGGGCATTGAGCACCACGGGTTTGGCCACAGAGGAACTGGCATGTAGAGCCGGGGCTTCTGCGCTAGAGACTTGCAAACCTGTGACTGGCTCGCTCATCAGCACTTCTGGCGGCAAATCTTTGGGCTCTATGGCTTGTGCCGGCGCCATCACGGTGAGCCAATGGCAGATGTTTTCCAACTGGCGCACATTGCCAGGAAAAGCAAAGTTTTGCAGCAACTCAATAGCAGCGTCGGAGATGCGCTTGGCTTCAACGCCGAGTTGCTGGGCACTTTGCTGCAAAAAATGTCGGGTCAGCACCGCAATGTCTTCGCGCCGCTCGCGCAAAGCGGGCAAACGCAAACGGATGACGTTCAAGCGGTGAAACAAATCTTCGCGAAACGCACCTTCTTGGACACGTTGCTCCAAGTTTTGGTGCGTGGCGGCAATCACCCGCACATTGGTTTTGATGGCGTTGTGGCCACCCACGCGGTAAAAACTGCCGTCCGACAAAACCCGCAGCAAGCGGGTTTGCAAATCAAACTTCATGTCGCCAATTTCATCCAAAAACAAGGTACCCCCATCGGCTTGCTCGAAGCGCCCACGGCGCATGGCTTGTGCGCCGGTGAATGCGCCGCGTTCATGGCCGAACAACTCGCTCTCCAACAAATCTTTGGGAATGGCCGCGGTGTTGATGGCGACAAACGGGCCGTCGGCGCGTTGCGAATGCTTGTGCAGCGCACGGGCCACCAACTCTTTGCCCGAGCCCGATTCGCCGGTGATCATCACGGTGACATTGCTTTGGCTCAAGCGCCCAATGGCACGAAACACGTCTTGCATGGCGGGGGCTTGGCCCAGCATTTCAGGCGTGCTGTCCACATTGATGGCGCTGGTTTGTTCGCGCTGACTTTCTTCCACTGCCCGACGAATCAACTCAATGGCTTTGGTGAGGTCAAACGGCTTGGGCAGATACTCGAATGCACCGCCTTGGAAGGCCGACACTGCGCTGTCCAAATCGGAATACGCAGTCATGATGATGACCGGCAAACCCGGCATGCGCGCTTTCACTTGCGACAACAAATCCAGACCCGAACCGCCCGGCATGCGTATATCGCTCACCAACACTTGAGGCGACTCTTCGGGTGTCACGGCATCCAACGCTTGCAAAACTTCACGCGGATGGGTGAAGCTGCGCGTGGGCAGGTCTTCGCGCATCAAGGCTTTTTCGAGCACGAAGCGGATGGACTGGTCGTCGTCAACAATCCAAATAGGTTTCATCGCTTTACTTCACCTTGTTTCATGCGCCTAGGCGCTTTACTTTAATCAGGGCAAGGGAATCAAAATTTTGAAATCCGTGCGCCCTGGCTGACTTTCACATTCAATCATGCCTTGGTGCTGTTGCACAAAGGATTGCGCCAAGTTCAAACCCAATCCCGAGCCGCCGTCACGCCCCGAGACCAAGGGATGAAACAAGCGTTCCCGAATGTCCTCGGGGATGCCTGGGCCGTTGTCAATCACATGCAATTCCAATGCCAAGCGAAAGCGTTTTTTCACGAAAGTGATTTGCCGCGCTATGCGGGTGGCCAAAATGATTTGCCCATCCCCCATGGCAATGCGCTCTTTGAGTGCCAAGGCGGCGTTGTGGGCGATATTGAGCACGGCTTGAATCAGCTGCTCCACGTCGCCTCGAAACTCGGGGAGCGAAGTGTCGTAGTCGCGCCGCACCTGCAAGCCCTTGGGGAATTCGGCCAAGATCAGCGTGCGCACCCGCTCGCAGACCTCGTGGATATTGACATTGCCCACCACCTGCGGACGTCGGTGGGGAGCGAGCAAGCGGTCCACCAAGGTTTGCAAGCGGTCGGCCTCACGCACAATCACTTGGGTGTATTCGGTCAGGTCGCGAGAGTCGAGCTCGAGTTGCAACAACTGCGCCGCGCCGCGTATACCGCCCAAGGGGTTTTTGATTTCATGCGCCAAATTGCGAATCAATTCCTTGTTGGCCTGCGCCTGCTCCATTTGGCGTTCCTCGCGGTCTTGGCGCGACTGGGTCTCTAGGGGCAGCAACTCCAGCAGCACTTCATCGGGGGAGTCGGTGGCCGCCACCACCACATGCACCGCATAGGGCTCTGCGCCCATGCGTTTGAGTTGATCATCGAAACGCAAGGCCGAAAAATCGTGTCGTCTGGCGCCCGCCAAGGCCTGGCGCATGGCGGGGGCATCGACAAACAAAGCTGCCGCATCGGTGTCTTTCAAACTGCGCCGCGACAAACCCAGCACATCTTCAAACGAAGCATTGGCAAACAGCACCCGGTCGTCTGCCTGCACCACCAGCACCAAGGTGGCCAATAAATCCAAAGCTGCAAAACGCTCCATAGGCATGATGGGGTTCAAGGCAAACGCGCCAGTTCGCGTTTCAAGGCGGCTTGGTCGGCGGCACAACGCTGCAGCGCGGGGCTTTGCGTCTGGGCTTGACAACGTTCATTCAAACGCTTGAGTTCGTTATTCAAAATATCCTTGGCCTGTCCATCGCGCTCGCGCTGCGCCATGCTGTCCACCCTCGGGGCTGGGGCTGTGGTTTTGTTGGCAGGCGTTGGCCGTCGCAAAGGTTGTGGCACTTGGGTTTCTTCCAGCATGTTGAGGGTGACGGATTCACAAGACTGATCTGCCCGAGGCTGGTTGGTGTACATATTGCCGCAGCGCCAAACGGGCACTTCATTGCCCAGCACCCCAGTGCTGCTGAGACAAACAACCCATCCCATCCAACATACCCCATGTTTCATGCTTGCAAGTGTCCTTCCAAATGAAGCCGTGGCCTATGTGAACTGTGCACATCATCACCCCAAAAAAAAGGACGGCACTGGGCCGCCCTTTTGCTTAGCTACACGACCTGTGGCTCAGAGCGAGTAATACATGTCGAATTCCACCGGATGGGTGGCCATGCGAAAACGTGTGACTTCTTGCATTTTGAGTTCGATGTAGGCATCGATCATGCTGTCGGTGAACACGCCGCCTTTGGTCAAGAACCCACGGCCCTTGTCCAAATACTCCAGCGCTTGGTCCAAGCTGTGACACACGGTGGGCACCAACGCGTCTTCCTCGGGTGGCAAATGGTAGAGGTCTTTGGTAGCGGCTTCACCGGGGTGAATTTTGTTTTCGATACCGTCAAGACCGGCCATCATCAATGCAGTGAAGCACAGGTAGGGGTTGGCCATGGGATCGGGGAAACGCGCTTCGATGCGACGCGCTTTGTCTGAAGCCACATGGGGAATGCGGATAGACGCAGAGCGGTTGCGGCTGGAGTAAGCCAACTTCACAGGCGCTTCGAAGCCTGGCACCAAACGCTTGTAGCTGTTGGTGGTGGGGTTGGTGATGGCGTTCAAGGCACGGGCGTGCTTGATGATGCCGCCTATGTAGAACAAGGCGGTGTCGCTCAAACCTGCGTAGCCTTTGCCCGCAAACAGGTTTTTGCCGTCTTTCCAAATCGACTGGTGAACGTGCATGCCTGAACCGTTGTCGCCAACGATGGGCTTGGGCATGAAGGTGGCGGTTTTGCCATAGGCATTGGCCACGTTCCACACAATGTATTTCAGTTTTTGTGTCCAGTCGGCGCGCTCAACCAAGGTGCTGAATTTGGTGCCGATTTCGTTTTGACCTGCGCCCGCCACTTCGTGGTGGAACACTTCAACGGGTATGCCGATTTCTTCGAGCAACAACACCATTTCGGCACGCATGTCTTGGGTGCTGTCCACGGGAGGAACGGGGAAATAGCCGCCCTTGACGGTGGGACGGTGACCACGGTTGCCGCCTTCGAGCTTGGCGCCGCTGTTCCAAGGCGCTTCGTATTCATCAATTTTGAAAAACGCGCCGGACATTTCATTGCCCCATTGCACATTGTCAAAAATGAAGAATTCAGGCTCGGGACCAAAGTAGGCGGTGTCGCCAATACCAGAAGCCTTCAGATAAGCCTCACCGCGCTTGGCGATAGAGCGTGGATCGCGGTCATAGGCCTTGCCGTCACCGGGTTCGAGCACGTCACACGACAAGACCAAAGTGGGTTCTTGGAAAAAGGGGTCGACAAATGCCGAGTTGGCGTCGGGCATCAGCAACATATCGGAGGCTTCAATGCCTTTCCAACCAGCGATGGAAGAGCCGTCGAAAGCGTGGCCTTCTGAGAATTTTTCTTCGTTGAAAGCAGAAATAGGCACGCTCACATGCTGCTCTTTGCCACGGGTATCGGTAAAGCGGAAATCAACAAATTTAATTTCGTTGTCCTTCACGTCCTTCATGACGTCGGCGACGGTCTTGGCCATCAGTTTCTCCTAGAGAGGTTGGTTTGAAAAAAATTAGTGTTTGTATTGTCTTGCATGATTTGTGCCACGGGCGGGTGAGCAACAAATTTTTCTTGATGCATACCAATTAATTACTTAAATCATTTGGGTTCTGGTGAGTCTAGGGCGTGAAAGCTTTAAGGGTGGCGAGGAGAAATACTGCACCAAAAATGCACCAAAAAAATGCATATTCAAGATCGCACCATTTCAGGGCCTAATTTTGCACCAAATTCATGCAGACCCAAAATCAATTCAGGAAAAGACGCTTCCACCAGTTCGGGCAAGCCTTTCACGCCCAGTTCAATATGCCGGCCAAACTCGGGATGGTCTACGCTTGGCAAACTGAACACCTTCACGCCCGCAAATCGCGCTTCTATGGCCAGCATCAAGGGCGTGAGTGTGGCCTCCATAGCGCCCATGACGATGACCGATTTCTCTATGCGCACTTCGGTATGAAAGTGGTCGGCATAAAAGGTGTCCAGCGCCCAAGCCATCATGGGCCAGGCCATCACCGGAAACCCGGGCAGGAAATGCACCACGCCAAGCGAGCCTTGGCAGGTGAAGCCGGCGATCTTGTTGTAAGGGTTGGGAATGATGCTTGCCCCAACCGGAAAGCGGCCCATGTTCAATCGGTGCAGGTTGTCGGGGCGATCGGGCTCATAAGGCAGACCGCTTTCCAAGGCCACGTCGCGGGTGCGTTCGCGTATCAAGGCTTCAGCTTCGGGGTGCAGTTGCAACTCAAGTCCGAGAGCGTGGGCGGCACATTGGCGGGTGTGGTCGTCAGGCGTGGCGCCAATGCCGCCGCAGGAAAACACCACGCCGGAGTGATCGAAGGCGCGCTTCAAGGTGCGGGTGATGCGCTCGGGGTCGTCGCCCACATAGTCGGCATAGGACAAGGACAGGCCGCGCTCGGCTAGCAACTCTATGCACTTGGCCAAGTGCTTGTCTTGGCGTTTGCCGGAGAGGATTTCATCGCCAATGATGATGATGCCGAATTCGGGGGGGGAAGTGTTGTCTTGCATATGCACAATGCTAACGGCAGGCCACACTCGCCATAATGCCAACCTTAACCGCACAAGGAATATCTGTGAAAAGAAGACATGTACTGGCAGCCTTAGCCGCAGGTGGAGGCGTTTTAGCCATTGGCTGGGGTGTGATGCCGCCACGCCAACGATTGAACCCCAGTCAGCCTTTGGCTTCCATCGATAAAACCACAGCGTTAAACGGCTGGGTGCGAATCGGTGAAGACGACACGGTGACCGTGGTGATGAGCAAGTCGGAAATGGGTCAAGGTGCATTCACTGGCTTGGCGATGTTGCTGGCCGAAGAGCTTGATGCCCGCTGGGACCAAGTGCGGTTTGAGCAGTCGCCCAACGACAAGATTTACAACAACTTGGCGGGTGTGGCCGATGGCTTGCCGTTTCACCCCGATAACCAAGGCATGCTCAAAAGCAGCGCGCAGTGGTTGGTGCGTAAAACCATGCGTGAGGTGGGCATCATGTTCACCGGTGGCTCCACCAGCATCAAAGACCTGTGGCTGCCCATGCGCGAAGCGGGTGCCAGCGCACGCGCCATGTTGGTAGGCGCTGCCGCTCAGCAGTGGCATGTGCCCACGAATGAATGCGATGTGAAAGACGGCGTGGTCTCGCACACCTCAGGCAAAAAAGCCACTTTTGGCGAGCTGTCTGCTGCAGCGGCCAAGGTGGGTTTGCCGCCTGAGGTCAAGCTCAAATCCCTAGACGATTTCACCCTCATCGGGCAAAGCCTGCCGCGCTTAGACGCCGAAAGCAAAGGCGACGGCTCGGCCTTGTACGCCACCGACATTCGCCCACCGGGTTTGCTGTTTGCCAGTGTACGCATGAACCCCATATTGGGCGGCGCATTGCAAAGCTTTGACGACAGCAAAGCGCAAGCCATGCCTGGCGTGAAAAAAGTGCTGGCCATTGACGCTTTGCACGGCAACAGCGCTGGCGTGGCGGTGGTGGCTGAATCCACCTACCAAGCCATGAAAGCGCTCACCCAAGTGGAGGTGAAGTGGGATAACGCTCCCTCCTCTACATGGTCCAGCGACACCATCGCTACCCAGTTGGGCAAAGCCTTGGACAGCGACACAGGATTTGCTTATTTTTCAACCGGCGACGCGGCAAGCGCTTTGCAAAAAGCCGCACGCACAGTGAAGGCCGAGTACCACGCTCCCTATTTGGCACACGCAACCATGGAACCCATGGGCTGCACGGTGTGGCTCAAAGATGGCGCGGCGCAAGTTTGGGCGTCAACCCAAGTGCCTGATGTAGCAGCCAAGGTGGCCGCCAAACAGCTGGGCATTGACATCGCCAAAGTGCAGTTGCACATTCCCATGTTGGGCAGCGGTTTTGGGCGGCGTTTAGAGATGGACATCATTGCCCAAGCTTGCATGGTGGCCAAAGCCATGGAAGGTACGCCCGTGCAAACGGTATGGAGCCGAAGTGAAGACATGCAGCACGATTTTTATCGCCCAGCTTGCATCAGCCGCTTCAGCGCGGGACTGGATGCACAAGGCCAACTGGTGGCTTGGCAAAACACCTCGGCCAGCCAATCTATCGTGCCCCAAGTCATGGCGCGCACCTTGGGTCTGCCTGGTGCTGGGCCCGATAAAACCACCGCCGAAGGCGCGTTCGACCAAGCCTATGAATGGCCGAATGCACGCATCGCCCATGTGGCCGTGGACTTACCCATACCGGTAGGGTTTTGGCGTTCGGTGGGTCACTCGCACCAAGCTTTTTTCAAAGAAAGCTTTGTCGATGAAATGGCTTTTGCCGCTGGGCAAAACCCTTTGGACTTTCGCTTAAACCTGTTGAAAAACCATCCCCGCCATGCCAAGGTGCTGCAAACCGCCGCAGACAAAAGCGGCTGGCGTCAAGCACCCACGGTTGGCCCTGATGGCGCACAACGTGCGCTGGGCTTGGCCTTGCATGAGTCGTTTGGCAGCATCGTGGCCCAAGTAGCCGAAGTATCTGTACAGGACCAAAAAATCGTTGTGCACCGCGTGGTGTGTGCCATCGATTGCGGCATGGCGGTGAACCCGCAACTGATTGCCCAGCAAATAGAGAGTGCCGTGGTGTTTGGTTTGTCCGCCGCCTTGTTTGGCGAAATCACCATCGACAAAGGACGGATTGAGCAAAGCAATTTCAACAACTACCCCGTGCTGCGCATCTCCCAAGCCCCGGTGGTGGAAACCCACATCATCGATAGTCAGGCCCATCCCGAAGGCGTGGGCGAACCGGGCACGCCACCTGTGGCACCCGCGGTGGCCAACGCGTTGTTTGCCTTAACAGGGCAGCGTTTGCGCCAATTACCTTTGCGCTTGCCGGCCTGAACGCCTAAATAAAGCATGAGCGAAATGAGCACTTTGCTTGCCCCTCTTCCCCTGCCCGAGGGCGTGCGCTCGCGCAACATAGCCACCGACCAAGGCTTGCAAATGCACTTCTTGGAAGCCGGCTTCGAGGACGATGCGCTTGCAAAACCTTTGCTGCTGTTGCTGCACGGTTTCCCCGAACTGGCTTTCAGTTGGCGACATCAATTGCCGGCGTTGGCCGCGGCGGGCTACCACGTGGTGGCACCCGATCAACGCGGCTATGGCCGCACCACCGGTGGTGACGACCGCTTTGAAGGCAACTGGCAGGCCAGCCACATGCTGCAACTGGTGGCCGACGCGCAAGCTTTGGTGAAAGCCTTGGGCCACAGCCATGTGGCCTGTGTCATCGGTCACGATTTTGGCTCGCCCGTGGCTGCATGGTGCGCCCTCACACGCCCCGATGTTTTCCATGCCGTGGTGATGATGAGCTCACCGTTTGCGGGCCCACCGCCGGCCCAAGACGCCGCGCTTGCCCATCACAATCTCATGCAAGTGGTGCAGGATTTAGGGAAACTTCATCCGCCTAGGCAGCATTACCAGTGGTATTACTCAGGCCACAAGGCCAACACCGATATGTGGCAAGCGCCTCAGGGCTTGCATGCATTTTTACGCGCTTATTACCATGTCAAAAGCGCCGACTGGGCAGAAAATCGCCCCCACCCGTTGGCGGGCTGGACCGCGCAGGCTTGGGCTGAACTGCCCCACTACTACATCATGGGTGCAGCGCAAACCATGGCACAAGCGGTAGCCCCTTTCATGCCCACCGATGCAGAAATTGCCCAATGTGCTTGGTTACCCGAGCACGACTTGCAGGTGTATGTGGCGGAGTACCAGCGAACCGGTTTTCAAGGCGGTCTGCAGTGGTACCGCTGCGGCACCGATGCACAACTGTTTGCCCAACTTGGCAAGCTGTGGGGGGATCAGCGTATTGAAGTGCCCGCGGCCTTCATTGCAGGCGCATCGGATTGGGGTGTTTACCAAATGCCAGGTGCGTTTGAAGCCATGCAAACCAAGGCCTGCCGCCACATGCGTTTGTGCCAGTTGATTCCCCATGCGGGTCATTGGGTGCAACAAGAGCGCCCCGACGAGGTCAACGCCTTGTTGCTGTCCTTCCTAGAAGGCTTATAAATTAGCCGACCAAATCCACGCGGCCGTTGGTGTCCATGATGCCGGTGATGACGCTCAGTTTGGGGTGACGTTTGTTCACCGCTTGGCGGAACATGGCCAAGGCTTCGGAATGTGCCTCGGTTTCTTTGCCCTTGTCTGCCACGGCTTCAGCGCCAAAGGCCAATTTGGCAGCGCCGCAATCACGGTGAGAAATACCAATCACGCGCTTGATGTGGTGCAAGGAAACAGTTACATCCAAATTATCAAAATAAGTGGCGTGCCAAGAGGCGAACTTGGGATGCACCGCGCCAATGGGGCCACCGGCCATCACAAAGTGGCTGTAGTTGTCCTCCAATTTGTCGCGGCTAACACCTTGAATCAAACCCATGTACTGCCAGCTCAAGGTGGTGAAGCGCGGGTCGATACAGTTGACCAACATGGCTTCGTAGTTGCCACCAGCCGCCATACTTTTGCCAGGCGACATGCTGGCCAAGGCCGTGCCCGCTACGCCGGCCGCGCCAAAGTTCAAGAAACCACGGCGGTTCAGGCCTTGGCCTGGGCGCAAAGGTGCGGGGGCGCAGCAAGCGCAGGTAGGCGTCATTTCGTAAGACATGGCTAAGGCTCCAAATTGGTTAATTTGACAAAATTATAAATTCATATTTGGCCGTCAAATTAGGTTTGGCCGTACCCCAACGATAATAGGCGGCACCTTTTACATACACAAGGAAACAAGCATGCAAGCCGTTTGGAACAATACCGTGGTCGCGCAAAGCGACGATACCGTTTTAGTTGAGGGCAATCATTACTTTCCCTTGAGCGCTTTAAACCCCGAATTCATCTCCCCTAGCAACCACAAAACCACCTGTTCGTGGAAAGGTCAAGCCAGTTATTACTCTTTGTTGGTTAACGGCGAACTCAACAACGATGCGGTTTGGTACTACGCCGACCCCAAGCCGCAGGCCGAGGAAATTCGCGGCCGCGTGGCGTTTTGGAAAGGCGTGAAAGTCACGGCGTAAGAGGTTTCACCGCCACATAGTTGCCGCCCACAAACGCCAAGGGTGCGCGCTCGGTTTGTTGTATGCGCTCAACACGCCCGACAAACAGCAAATGGTCGCCGCCGGGGTAAGTGGCTTCTAGTTTGCATTCCAGATAAGCGATACAGCCGTCGATCAAGGGCACGCCAGCAATGCCTGGTTGGTAGGAAACGCCAGTGAAGCGATCGGGCGCCGATTTGGCAAAACGGTTGGAGATGTCGATCTGGTCATCCGCCAAAATATTCACCGCAAAACGCTGGGCCTGTTGGTAGATGGGCATGCTGCTGGAATTTATCCGCAAACTCCACACAATCAAGGGTGGGTCAAGTGACAAAGAGCTGAAGGAGTTGGCGGTCAAACCCACAGGCTTGCCGTCAGCGTCCAAGACGGTCATCACCGTCACACCGGTGACAAAGGAAGCCAAGCAGCGGCGCAACTCGGTGGGGTCAAGCTCGGGCAAGCCGGCTTGGGTAGAAAAAACAGTCATAGGATGAGATTCAAAAAAGCCGCTAACTGTATGTCGTTAGCGGCTTTTAAACTTGCATTTGGTGGAGCTGGCGGGATTTGAACCCGCGTCCACAAGTCTTTTTCGGACAGTTCTACATGTGTAGTCGTCTGATTTTTTGTCTCATTCAAGGTGCCGCGCAGCGACACGCTGCACCCCAAACCAGCACCCTATTTTCTCGCTCCTCATCAAGGTACCCGATGAGAAGCCAGCCTATATGAATTACCTTGCAGCCTGGACGGTCTTGCGACCCCCCTTGCCCAGCCTATTGGCCAACTGTTGCAAGGCTCGCGGGTTTAAGCCGCGAGTGCGAAACGTTCGTCGTTTGCAGTTAGTTTTTTTCTGCGGATTTACGAGGTGACAGAACCTCGACATGCCCTGCGCCGCGTCCGAACCCATGTCGAAACCAATGCAGCCCCAAGAATCTTCATTCTACGCCTTGGGTAATAAGTCTGTCAGCTCTTTGGGATGGTGAATCACAAAATCCGCCCCCCACTCCAACACATCCGCTTCAGCGCCCAGATAACCGTAGTTAGCAGCCACTGTCACCATGCCAGCGGCTTTACCAGCGACG
>Ga0209188_1002152_pt1 | contig 14851 bp, 13 predicted proteins | sample C_130625_EF_Meta_FD_187307 | JGI IMG/M metagenome (GOLD analysis project Ga0209188, IMG submission 187307) | Freshwater microbial communities from Lake Croche, Canada to study carbon cycling - C_130625_EF_MetaG (SPAdes) (version 2) | ecosystem: Environmental > Aquatic > Freshwater > Lake...
CACCTCTGCCCTACTGGTTGGTTTGCGTACGAAGAAAGAAACGATTGGTGAAATTACTGCCGCAGCGATGGTCATGCGTGAATTTGCTACGCAAGTGCAAATGACTGACAATGCCCACTTTGTTGATATCGTTGGCACAGGTGGCGATGGTTCACACAGTTTCAATATTTCTACTACAGCCATGTTCGTGGTCGCAGCCGCAGGAGCTAAAGTTGCTAAACACGGCAACCGTGGTGTTAGTAGCAAATCTGGCAGTGCTGACGTTTTAGAGTCACTTGGCGCAGTGATCAATCTTCAAGCAGATCAAGTTGGGCAATGTTTAGAAAAGACAGGTATCGGCTTTATGTTTGCGCCTAATCATCACCCTGCGATGAAAAATGTCGCTAGCGTTCGTAAAGAATTAGGTATACGTACTATTTTTAATATTTTAGGCCCTTTGACCAATCCAGCAAACGCCCCACATATGTTGATGGGTGTGTTTCACGCGGATTTAGTCGGTATTCAAGTGCGGGTATTACAACGTCTGGGTTTAAAACATGCGCTTGTCGTCTATGGTAAAGATGGTCTTGATGAAATCTCTTTAGGGGCTTCAACACTTGTTGGCGAACTCAAAAATAACGAAATTATTGAATATGAGATTCACCCAGAAGATTTTGGTATGTCGATGGTGGGTACACGAGCCTTTAAGGTGGCCGATGCTTCTGAATCGCAGGCGATGTTGCTCGATGTTTTAAATAATGTTGATGGTCCTGCGCGTGATATTGTTTGCCTCAATGCTGGCGCAGCTTTGTATGCCGCTGATCTGGCCGGCTCTATTCAAGCTGGAATCACTCTGGCTCAATCTGTCATTGCAGATGGTAGCGCCAAGAAAAAATTAGATCTTTTTATTCAAACAACGAAGTCTTTAGCCCAATAATTTATGTCGGATATTCTGCAGCATATTTTAGAAACAAAAAAACAAGAAGTGATTGTGGCGAAGTCACACATCCCTTTTCTAGAAATTGAGAAGCAAGCTCTCGATAGTATTTTCGATGAGCAACTAAAGCCTAGAGGCTTTTATCAGGCGATTGAAGATAAAATCACACAGGGCTATGCTGGTGTCATTGCTGAGATCAAGCAAGCAAGTCCAAGCAAAGGTATTTTACGTTCCCCATTTAATCCAACTGAGATTGCTATTAGCTATGCCAGTCATGGCGCAGCGTGTCTTTCTGTCCTAACTGATGTTGAATACTTTAAAGGCTGTACACAGTTTTTAATCGAGGCGAGAGGCTCATGCACACTGCCCGTTATTCGTAAAGATTTTATGATTGATCCTTATCAAATCTTTGAAGCACGCGCAATGGGAGCTGATGCAATTTTATTAATTGTTGCTGCACTCTCCGATGACCAATTAAAAGAGTTTGAAGATGTAGCTATGAAGCTTGGAATGGATGTTTTAGTTGAGGTACATGACGGCGCCGAACTCAAGCGTGCTCTGAAGCTTAATTCGCCTTTGCTGGGCATTAATAATCGCAATTTAAAAACCTTTGAAGTATCGATTCAAAATACAACTAGTCTTTTAGATCAGATTCCAAAGAATAAACGTGTGGTTACCGAAAGTGGGATTTTGCAACAGTCCGATGTGGACTTCTTGCGTCAGCATCATGTCCATGCCTTTTTGGTTGGTGAAGCGTTTATGCGAGCCCCCTCACCTGGTGAAGCTCTCGAGCAATTATTTTATTAGTGAGTAGATTTCTTTAGCTGCCGCTAATGATGCAGTTAAACCTGGTGATTCAAAGCCAAATAAGTTGATCAATCCCGCAACACCATGTGTGGGCTCACCATCAATTTTAAAGTCTCCCCACACCTGTCCGTCATATTGAATTTTTGGTCTTACCCCTGAATAATCTGGGCTGAGAGTTCCGTTGGGTAAGCCTGGCCAATATTGGCGGATTTGATTTTCAAAATGAGCGACTCGTTCTGGATTGACAGAGTAATCAATATCTGTTTCTAGTTTAGTTTCTAGATACTCAACATCAGGTCCAAACTTTGCACGCCCATTTAAATCTAGGGTGAGATGCACACCTAGACCTGCTTGTTCTGGAACGGGGTAAATTAAATGTCGAAACGGTGTTTTTCCCATGAGTGAAAAATAATTACCTTTGACAAAATAATTCTCAGGTATCGATTCTGGGCGTATCCCTATTATTTTTTTAGCAACTTCAACCGCGCCCAATCCTGCCGCATTAATGAATGTGTCACAACTTAACTGGAATTGCTCCTGGGCTTGGTCATCGCTATTGCAAGTGATGATCAGTCGGCCTTGATGTGCCGCTGGACTTGCCCCCAGAAATCGTGTTTGATAGGCAATCATGCCACCGGCGTTTTCAAAATCACCTAGCAGTGACAACATATACGCATGACTATCAATAATTCCTGTCGTGCCTGAATAAATTGCTTGTGTACAGTTTAGCTCTGGCTCTAATACGTGTATTTCTGCAGCGGTTTTTCGCTGCATTCCCTTTACGCCATTGTCTTGTGCTCGTTGCCAAATCTTTTCAAGCTGCAGATTCTCTTGCTCATTCGCGGCGACAATAAGTTTGCCATAATTGTTAAATGCAATACCTCGGTCTTTTGCGTATGCATACAACAGATGATTGCCTTCTAGGCAATACTTAGCTTTTAATGAACCTGTTGGATAGTAAATACCTGCATGAATCACTTCACTATTCCGCGAACTGGTGGCCATGCCAAAGCTTTTTTCTTTTTCAATGAGAAGAACAGATTTATTCTGCAGTACTATTTCTCGTGCAGTGGCTAGTCCAATTACACCTGCACCAATGATCACGACATCGATGTGATCCATACCGCTTTGGGTTAGACGTTAAATAAGAAATTCAGTACATCACCATCTTTAACGATGTATTCTTTGCCTTCTGCCCGCATTTTGCCCGCTTCTTTCGCGCCTTGCTCACCTTTATGTTGAATAAAGTCTTCAAAGGCGATTGTCTGTGCACGAATAAAGCCTTTTTCAAAATCGGTATGAATAACTCCTGCAGCTTGAGGTGCTGTATCGCCAATATGAATCGTCCATGCTCTGACTTCTTTCACACCTGCCGTAAAGTAGGTTTGTAATCCAAGTAAGCCAAATCCTGCCCGAATCACGCGATCAAGTCCTGGTTCAGTCATGCCCATATCGGTTAAGAACTCTTGTTTATCCGCATCATCAAGGTCGGCGATTTCTGCTTCAATCGCCGCACACACTGCCACGACCGGCGCACCTTCTTTTAAGGCGTGTTGTTTGACAACATCTAAATGGGGGTTATTTTCAAAACCACCTTCGATGACATTGGCAACATACATGACTGGTTTGGCTGTTATCAGACAAAATGGCTTTAATAAAAGAAGGTCTTCTTGGCTTAAACCCAATGATCGAACTGGCTGAGCCTCATTTAAGTGAGCAGACACTTTCACTAAAATAGCTAATAACTGCGAAGCTTCTTTATCATTTCCTGATTTAGCCGCTTTGGTATATTTGGCAACGGCTTTGTCTACAGTAGCTAAATCAGATAAAGCTAGCTCCGTATCAATCACGGCAATGTCGTCAATTGGATTGACGCGACCGGCCACGTGAATGACGTTATCGTCTTCGAAGCAACGCACCACATGGGTGATCGCATCGGTTTCTCGTATATTGGCCAAAAACTGATTGCCTAATCCTTCCCCCTTCGAGGCACCGGCAACTAAACCGGCAATATCCACAAACTCCACAATTGCTGAGACAATACGTTCAGGGTTAACAATTTGTGAGAGTTGAGCTAAGCGAGGGTCTGGAACTTCAACCACACCGACGTTCGGCTCAATTGTGCAAAAAGGATAGTTCTCCGCCGCTATACCCGCTTTGGTAAGTGCGTTAAACAGTGTAGATTTGCCGACGTTAGGCAGGCCGACGATGCCGCATTTCAATGACATAAGTGATATTGTAATAACAACATATGATGAGTGAACAAGATTTAATCGTTTTAGGTGGCGGTATTGTTGGCAAAACTGCCGCCTTAGCCTTTTCGCAACAGGGGTTGAGGGTTCTTCACATTGCCCCTATTTTAGAGTCGAAACAGGCTGCCTTTGGAACACCTCCTTCTGAAAATGAGTGGAAAAGTCGCGTTTATGCTATTTCTTCGAGCTCTGAGTCGCTCCTTCGGCAGTTACAAGTTTGGGATGCAATGCCACAAGATCGCATGCAAGCAATCAGTGATATGCGTATTTTTGGAGATAGTGGTCTGCCAAAAGATCAATTGCAATTTTCAGCGTTCGAAGGTGCCGTTCCCCAACTTGCGTGGATTATTGAATCGCAACAGATTGAAATTGCCGTCGATATGGCATCTCGGTTTTCACAATCCTTAGTTCGATTACAAACCGAAGTACTTGATATTCAAATTGATCAAGGGCATACCTTGGTTAAAACGGCGGATGGTGATTTTAAAACGCAGTTAGTGATTGCTGCTGATGGTGCAAATTCACCTACAAGAGAACGCTTTGGTATTGAAGTCGATATAGAAGAGTATGAACATAGCGCTGTAATCGCTAATCTAGCCTGCTCCCACTCCCATTTGCAAACGGCTTATCAATGGTTTTTGCCAGGCGGGGATGTTCTTGCCTTATTACCTATGCCAGGTAAAAGAGTCTCTGTTGTTTGGTCTACCAGTCATACTTATGCAAGTACGCTCTTAGACCTTGCGCAAAACGATCCTGTAGAATTTTGTGCGCAGATTAGCCAAGCTGCTCAAGGTGCAGTTGGAAAAGAGCTAGGTGAGTTAAGTTTACTATCAGGTGCAAAGTCTCATCCCCTCAAAAAGGTGCGCGCTAAACAAATGATTGGCCCCTCACATGATCCAAGAATTGTTTTATTGGGTGATGCAGCTCATGTCATGCACCCTCTTGCTGGGCAAGGTCTTAACCTAGGCCTACGAGATATTGCTGATTTGTATCAAGTGTTTGCGGACAAGGAAAGTTTCAGGAAAATAAGTGATCCTATTTTGCTCAGGCGTTATGAGCGCATGCGGGCGGGTGACGTTGATGCTTTGCTGTCGGTTACGCATCATTTACATCAGTTATTTTTAAACTCCACCCCTACCATGCGCTGGCTCAGAAATACTGGAATACGTATTGTCAATCAACATCAATTTTTTAAACGTCAACTGATTGCCAGAGCGCTTGGTTAAATAGTATGATTTGCTTCAAATAAGGATATTCATGAAAATACTGCCAAAACTATTCATATCTCTAGGACTCCTGGTTTGTCAATTTTCTTTTGCACAGTCAAACGATAAGATTAAAGCTGAGCTACAAAAACAGTTTGGCTCAAAAATACAAATCAAAAGTATCACGCCAAGCCCTATCCCGGGCATTTATGAGGTTGTTGCAAATTCATCGATCATTTATGTCGATGCGCAAGCAAAGTTTTTAATCCAAGGAAGTATTACCGATTTAAAAACGGGCATCAACTTAACGGATGCACGTGAAGAAGAAATGAACCGCATCCAATTTAGTGACTTACCAATTCAAGACTCAGTCAAATTTGTGCGGGGTGATGGCTCAAGAAAAATGGCTGTTTTTGCAGATCCAAATTGTGGGTACTGCAAAACTCTTGAAAAAACGTTTCAAAATATGGAGAACATCACCGTATATACCTTCTTAATCCCCATTCTATCCCCGGATTCAACTACAAAATCTAAAGCGGTCTGGTGTGCAAATGACCCCTCAAAAGCTTGGGTGAATTGGATGACAATGCAAACACCTTTGCCCACTAAAACAGATTGCACTACTCCCTTAGATAAGAATGTCGCACTTGCTAAAAAATTAGGTATTACAGGTACGCCAGCTATTTTCTTTACCGATGGCAACCGAATTCCTGGCGCCGCATCAAAAGATGATCTTGAAAAAAAATTGGCGTCTCTTAATAAGACTAGCGTGAAATAACCCATGAAAGCCAATATTGAATACTTCATCCGCCCGGCAGATCCACTAGGGCATTATTTTGAAGTTGATTTAATTATTTGGCAGCCACAATCTTTGCAGCAAGTTCAAATGCCTGCATGGATTCCTGGTAGTTACATGATTCGTGACTTTAGTAAACATATCGTCCAGATATACGCCTATGAAATCAATGACAAACGACACCTAATATCGCCCTTATTGATGGAAGCTTGCGATAGCAATACATGGCAGATTCATACAACGAAAAAACCGATTTTAATTACCACTAAAATTTACGCTTTTGATCAATCGGTCAGAACTGCTTATCTTGATCAATTTCGTGGCTTTTATAACCACAGCAGTTTATGTTTGCAAGCGCTTGGGTTTACGAATGAACCCTGCTTAGTCCATATTGAAAAAACGTCGTGGCTCAACTCTTGGTCAGTGATCACTTCAATGGCGCCAATGAATGTCCACAAAGATGGCTTTGGTAGCTACTTTGCAAAAAACTACGATGAATTAATCGACCATCCAGTAAGCCTTGGTCATTTCCAGGTCGTTACCTGGAAATCTTGTGATATCCCCCATATGATGGTCATTCAAGGGGCAACGGATGCTATCGATACCACTCGCTTAGCGAAAGATTTAAAAGCCATCACTCAAAGTCAAATTGCATTTTTTGAACCTAATGCTAAGAAAGCTCCTTTTCAACATTATATTTTTCATGTCAATGTAAGTGCTAATGGTTATGGCGGTCTTGAGCATCGCAACTCAACTGCACTGCTATGTAAACGCTCTGATTTACCCTACTCAGAGTTAACACTTGTTCAATCCTCTTATGAGGACTTTTTAGGTCTATGTAGTCATGAGTATTTCCATGTATGGAATGTTAAAAATATTCAACCACTTGCATTTCAGCCATATCAGTTACAAAACCGTAATCACACACATTTACTGTGGTTATTTGAAGGTTTTACGAGTTACTACGATGACTTACATTTACTCAGAAGCAAAGTAATCTCCCTAGAGAGCTACCTTGAGCGCTTAAATAAAACTATCAATCAAGTCCTCAAATCTTCCGGAAGATTAAAGCAATCTCTTGCACAAAGCTCTTATGATGCTTGGACTAAATATTATTTAATGGATGAAAATACGCCCAATGCTGTAGTCAGTTATTACGCTAAAGGCTCCTTAATTGCGCTGGCACTTGACTTAGTTATTCGTCAATTTACACAAGACCAAAAATCTCTAGATGATGTCATGAGAGTGCTGTGGCAACAACATGGTGATCTGAAGGGTCGTGGCATTGGTCTTGCTGAAGATGGCTTTAAGGATGTTGTTCTTCTTGCTATTGGGGCTGAATTCAAGTCCACTTGGAATCAGTTTGAGAAACGATTTATTTTAGGCACAGAAGATCCTCCTCTTGGAGATCTGTTAGCCCAACAAAACTGGGTCTTACAAGAGCAGCCGTTAAGCGCTGCTGAATTGGCCTTACAGCGTTTGGGTATCCGAACGACAACCCAAGATGCTTTGGTCAAAATAACCCATGTGTTTGACGATGGAAGTGCACACAACGCTGGTATCGCCGCCGGTGATCTACTCGTCAGCATCAATCGTGAACGCATAACGCCGAGTAACTTCAGTAGCTTATTGGAAAGATTTTCGCATCAGTCGATCAAGTTGACGGTGTTTCGGCAAGATATCTTGCACGAGTGTGTCGTCCAAAAGGATGTACGGAAGCTCGGCAAATGGCAAATACTACCTAACAAAACTGCTTAAGATAGGTACCCAGTGCCTCTTTTTAATGAGCTAGTTGATCGTATCCCAAAAGATTATCAAAATTTACTGCACACATTTTTATCGGATCAGAATCATCAACAAGCTTTATCTGTTTTAGCTGAGTTAGAAAAAAATGCACGATCTCATACTCCTACAGAGATTTATCCTGCCTATGAGAATGTATTTAACGCGCTAATTCAAACTCCGGTGAATTCCGTCAAAGTTATCCTCCTTGGTCAAGACCCCTACCATAGCCCTTGTCTTGCGCAAGGACTGGCATTTTCTATTCCAGAACATTTCGCCACCTCATCCAGAGCCTTCCCCAGCTCACTGCGCAATATCAGTAAAGCCCTTGTTTTAGATGACTTTGATCCCCTGCCACACGGAGATCTCATCTCTTGGGCACAGCAAGGTGTTTTACTTCTCAATACCTGTCTAACCGTCAACATGGGTAATGCACATAGTCATCAAGCCTGGGGCTGGCAATTGCTCACAGATGCCATTATTCAAGCGCTTAGTCAACAACAAGCCGTCGTTTGGTTGCTTTGGGGAAAAGTGGCGCAAAAAAAATCTGCATTGATTGCACCAAATCCTCACCATCTGGTTCTTTCTGCATCTCACCCCTCTGGCCTGGGAGCTTATCAAACAGCTGAGCCTTTTTTATATAAAGGTGATCAAAGGGGCTGCGGTCACTTTAAGAAAACCAATGATTGGCTGATCGAGCACCACAAAACACCGATTCAGTGGTCTACATCATGGCTAACGCGTTAATGAATGAATCAATACAATAGCTTTTACAAACCAATATCACCTTTTTTTAATAAAAATGACGTTGCAACTTTATAATTCAGATTATGCAATTACTTACCCTAGGTATTAATCACCATACCGCCCCCATTGAGGTAAGGGAACGTGTTGCCTTTGGTCCTGAGATCTTAAGTACGGCCTTACACGATTTTAGGTCGTTTATTGGCAGTAAAGCCGCTATGCACTTTACTGAAGCGACTATTTTGTCGACCTGTAATCGTACGGAAATCTATTGCGCCTGTAACGAAAATCCGAGTATCGATACTCTTAAAAATGCCTCAATTGACTGGTTATCAGGTTCTCAAGGTTTATCTTCTGAAGACTTACAGCCTCATATTTATACCTTGCCTCAATCACAGGCTGTCCGCCATGCGTTTAGGGTTGCTAGTGGACTCGATTCCATGGTGCTGGGTGAGACACAAATTTTGGGGCAGATGAAGGATGCGGTGCGTCAAGCCGATGAGGTTGGTGCACTCGGAACGTATTTGAATCAGCTGTTTCAGAAATCATTTGCAGTTGCTAAAGAAGTGCGGGGCACGACTGCCATCGGCGCTAGTTCTATCTCAATGGCAGCTGCAGCGGTTCGTCTTGCTGAGCGCGTCTTTGGGGAAATTAGCGCACAAAAAATACTCTTTATTGGTGCTGGTGAGATGATTCAGCTGTGTAGTGTTCATTTTGCTGCCAAACACCCAAAGCATGTTGGCATTGCAAATCGAACTCTAGAGCGAGGTCAAGAATTAGCCGATACACTTTCTATTCAAGGTTTAGATACCGAGTCGATTCGCTTATCTGATCTTGCTATGCATTTAGCCGACTTTGATATTGTGATCTCATGTACGGCGAGCTCTCTGCCCATCATTGGTTTGGGAATGGTAGAAAATGCAGTCAAGAAAAGACGTCGTAAACCCATTGTGATGATTGATCTTGCGGTTCCTCGCGATATTGAACCAGAAGTTGGTAGACTCAATGATGTCTATCTCTATACGGTAGACGATTTAGGAGAGGTGGTTCAATCAGGCCTAGGTAATCGACAAGCTGCGGTTGGCCAAGCTGAAGCCATCATTGAAACGCGAGTAGCCCACTTTATGCATTGGATAGAAACAAGAGATCATGTTCCCCTGATTCAGGAATTACGACAACGCGGTCATCAATTACAACAGTTAGAGCTTGAGCGCGCAAAAAAAAGATTATCCAAAGGCGAGGATCCGCAAGAAGTCCTTGATGCCTTGGCCCAAGGTTTAACAAATAAATTTTTACACGGCTCCCTCCACGCCTTGCAACATTTGCAAGGGCCTGAGCGAGAAACTTTAGTTAAGCTATTGCCAGAGCTATTTCGCTCTAACCATATCGAAAAATAAATGAAACAAAGCATGAAATCCAAGCTGGAGCATTTACAAAGCCGGCTCTTAGAACTGAATTCTTTATTGTCGCGTGAAGACGTAACGCAAAACATGGATCAGTTTCGTAAATATACCCGTGAACATTCTGAAATTGATCCGGTTGTTGGCAAGTTTGCTCAGTATCAATCTGCAGAAGAGGATGAGCTTGCCGCCATTGATATGCGCAGTGATCCTGATTCCAGAAGTTTTGCTGAAGAAGAAATTAAAGCCGCAAGAATTCGGATGGAGACTTTAGAGGGTGAATTACAAAAACTCCTATTACCTAAAGATCCAAATGATGAGAAAAACGTTTTTCTTGAAATTAGAGCTGGTACGGGGGGTGATGAAAGCGCCCTATTTGCGGCTGACCTATTGCGCATGTATACGCGCTTTGCTGAGCGTATTGGCTGGAAAACTGAAGTTATCAGTGCGAGTGAATCGGATCTTGGCGGTTATAAAGAAGTCATCCTCCGGCTTGAAGGTGATAAGGTATATTCCCAACTAAAGTTTGAGTCTGGTGGTCATCGCGTGCAACGTGTACCCCAAACTGAAACGCAAGGTCGTATTCATACCTCTGCCTGTACAGTAGCAGTTCTTCCTGAAGCAGATGAAGTCGAAGCTGTACAAATTAATCCTAGTGAGTTACGTATTGATACGTTTAGAGCTTCTGGTGCGGGTGGTCAACATATTAATAAAACAGACTCTGCAGTTCGTATTACACACTTACCCACCGGCATTGTGGTTGAGTGTCAAGATGACCGAAGTCAGCACCGGAATAAAGATCAAGCGATGAAGGTATTGGTTTCGCGCATTATGGATGTCAGAATGCGTGAGCAGCACAATAAAGAAGCCTCTGAGCGAAAAAGTTTGATTGGCTCTGGAGATCGCAGCGATAGGATACGAACATATAATTTTCCGCAAGGTCGTATCTCCGATCACCGTATTAACCTAACTCTGTATAAGATCGATGCAATGATGGATGGTGATATCAACGAACTGATTAATGCGCTGACCTCAGAACACCAAGCAGAACTGCTCGCCACCCTCGGTGAATCTTAAGTGAACAAACCTTGGATACTGTCAAAAGCCTCCTGCAAACAACTTCCCTAGACCGCGTTGATGCTAAAGCGCTGATGCACTGTGTATGCCTTAAATATCTTGGCTGGACTAAAGAACAACTCATCTCAAAAGATCAAGACGCTCTACCCCAAGTAGTGATTGATGCATGGAAACACATGGAGTTAGCAAGAACAGAAGGCACTCCCGTAGCTTATCTTACCCAAACAAAAGCTTTTTACAATATCGATCTGTATGTCAATCCTGCCGTGTTGATACCACGACCTGAGACCGAACTTTTAGTTGAATCCGCTATTGAGCAGATGAACCTTGCGCTTCAAACAAGTGCCTTTACAAAAGATAAGCCGCTCTGTATCGTTGATTTAGGTACCGGAAGTGGCGCTATTGTTTTAGCTTTAGCACGTCATTTTCAAGAACAGGGGCTATCTGATTTAATTGCGTTTACCGCGACAGACATCAGTGATCAAGCCCTAGAAGTTGCACGCCAAAATGCAAGAGAGCTCTCATTATCCTTTGTCGATTTTATTAATAGTGATTGGTTCTCAAATCTAAGGCTAGGCGGATTTGATGTCATTGTGAGTAATCCACCGTACATTGCAAGCGATGATCACCATCTCCTCCAGGGAGACTTACGTTTTGAGCCACCATCCGCTTTGACTGATGGTGCTGATGGCGTACAAGCTTATCGAACATTAATTCGAGATAGTGTCAGATTTTTAAACCCCCACGGAGTAATACTTCTTGAACATGGCTATCAACAGAAATCTGTCATACAAAGCCTACTATTGCAGTATGGTTATTCAGGGGTACAAACACTTATTGATTTGGGTGGCAATGATCGTGTGACGATTGGATATCGACAATAGACTAATCTGATTGAAAAGCGTTAAAATAACTTATTATTTGATTTTGGAGAATTTCAATGGACTCTCAAGCTCGCATTAAAGAAATTGTTACATCTCATCCAGTAGTTTTATTTATGAAGGGCAATGCCCAGTTTCCACAGTGTGGATTTTCTGGACGTGCGATTCAGATTCTGAATGCCTGTGGTATCAAACAGCCATTTACTGTTGATGTTTTATCCGATGATGAGATTCGTCAGGGGATTAAAGAATTTACAAACTGGCCTACGATTCCTCAGCTTTACGTTAAAGGTGAGTTTGTTGGTGGCTCAGACATCATGATGGAAATGTACGAAAGCGGTGAATTACAAAACGTTTTAACTGCTTAATCTAGTTTTATAGCTAAGAAAGCGTGGTTTTGCCACGCTTTTTTGTTTTCTACTGTCAATTAAAAATCAGTTACTATTTCTTATGGAAATGACAAATATATCTTGGGTTTTATTGATTCTTGCCTGCGTCTCTTTTTCTGCAGCACTTTTCTTCGCACTTTCTTATCAAAAGAGTAATGCTTCGCTGAGTTCCATGGAATTGAAAGCGAAGGACTGGCAAACTGAGATTTCTGTTCTGTCTAATCAACTTACCAAAATGACAGCTGATCTTGAATCTGAAAAGCGTCTTTCCCAAGAAAAATTAGACCAGTTCAACGACAGTAAGAAACAACTAACAGACCATTTCAAAACACTTGCTCAAGAAATCTTAGAAGAAAAGTCCCAACGTTTTGCTAGTCAAAATCAACAAAATCTTGATTTAATACTTAAACCATTACAAGAAAAAATTTCTGATTTCAGAAAACGTGTCGATGATGTTTATTCTGAAGAAGTTAAGGAACGTGCCTCTTTACAAGCCGAAATCCATAATTTAACTGCTTTAAACGTCAAAATGAGTAATGATGCCAATGCACTTACCAAGGCTCTTCGAGGTGACTCTAAAGCTCAGGGAAATTGGGGAGAGTTAGTTTTAGAAACGATTCTTGAAAATTGCGGCTTACGCAAAGGTCATGAATTCGATGTTCAAGATACACAGCGTAACGAACATGGTAATGTCGTCTATCCCGACGTTGTGATTCATTTGCCGGAGAACAAGCATGTTGTGATCGATAGTAAGGTATCCATCGCAGCCTATACCCGATCAGTTCAAACGGATGATCCAGATCAACAGAAGCTAGAAATGACAGCTCACATAAACTCTATTCGTGCCCACATGAGTGGTTTATCCGCCAAAAACTATCAAACCCTGTATGGCCTAGGTGCTATTGATTTTGTGCTGATGTTTATACCGATTGAGCCCGCTTTTTTAGCCGCCATAAGTCATCAGTCGAACTTATTCCAAGAAGCTTTAACGAAAAATATCGTTTTGGTTTGCCCAAGTACCCTGCATGCAACCGTACGAACCATTGCTCATGTGTGGCGTCAAGAAAATCAAAATCGTAATGCTTTAGAAATTGCTAGGTTATGTGCAGTGATGTACGATAAATTTGTTGGTTTTGTTGAGGACTTAGACGGCGTTGGAAAAAGCCTTACTCAATCACAGAAAAATTATGATGAAGCATATAAAAAGCTTTCTACCGGTAATGGTAATTTAGTTCGCACTGCTGAGCGCGTCAAAGAGCTTGGTGTTAAGCCAAATAAATCTTTACCAAATGCCTTGATTGAAAAAACGCTAGACGAATAAAAACCCTTCTAGATTTCTCTAGAAGGGTTGTTGTTTACTACTACTTTAATTACTTACGTGCAGTTGCGCGTGTTGTCTTTGTAGCAACAGTCTTTTTCGCTGTAGCAACTTGACCTTGAAACGCTTTAACAGCCTGCTCAGTTGTTTGCTCAACATTAGAAGCAACTTCTTTAGCAGCGGCTTGGATTTGACCAACACCTTGCAAAGTTGACTCTAAAGATGTTTTCATGGCGCTAACGATTGCATCTGATCCAGCTGGAGCATTAGCAGCTAATGCATCCATCCAGTCTTTGAGGCTCACTTTAATCTGCTCAACACTAACTTCAGTCATGTTAGCGATTTCTTCACCAGCTTCACGCACAACTTTAGATACAGCTTGTTGATGCGCGAGTAATTTACCAGCAAATTGATCCAAAGAACCGTCTTGTGTCATTGCCATCAAAGCTTGTGGATCTTTTGCAGCCATAACACTTGCTACAGTTCCGTTTACTTCATTCAAAATCGATTTTGTAGTTTCAAAATTGATTTCTGATAACTTGTGTGAACGCTCTACTGATTTCTCAGTTAAAGCGATTAAGCTCTGAATGTTTTTTGAATTGAATTCGTTTAATTTTGATGCCATTTGTTCGTAGTTCATCGTAAAGCTCCTTATGAGTTAAAAAATAATTTGTTGCACTGCAATAAATTTAAACCTTTTTAAATGAATTTGCAAGCATTTTGTTGCATTGCATCAATATATTTTTAAAATTACCTCTTCTTTTAAATAAAATCCCTATTATTCAATTACTTATTCAATTTTTGTTGGATTCTCATTCTTATATTTTTTAGTGTCATTTGTAAGATATGGAGATTTACGAATGAAAAAATCGCTATTCGCACTCGCCGCCTTAGGCGCATTTGCAAGCGCAGCACAAGCACAATCTAGCGTTACCTTGTTTGGTACTTTAGATGCTTCGGTATCTTACTTGCAAAATTCTGGTGCAGCTGGAAGCACAACAGCACCTGGAGCAATGACTCAAGCAGCTACTCAATCAACTACAAATGCAACTTTGGGTGGAGCAACTACTGGTAGTGCATTCACAATGTATGACAGCCAAATTGCCTCATCTAATTGGGGTATCAAGGGCACTGAAGATTTAGGCGGCGGTTTAAAAGCCAATTTCTTGTTGAACGGTGATGCTAATACAAATGCCGGTGGTACTGATCAACGTGGTGTCTTCCGTCGTGCTGCATGGGTAGGTTTATCAGGTAGCTTCGGTGAAGTACGCCTTGGTCGACAAC
>Ga0209188_1002155_pt1 | contig 14846 bp, 7 predicted proteins | sample C_130625_EF_Meta_FD_187307 | JGI IMG/M metagenome (GOLD analysis project Ga0209188, IMG submission 187307) | Freshwater microbial communities from Lake Croche, Canada to study carbon cycling - C_130625_EF_MetaG (SPAdes) (version 2) | ecosystem: Environmental > Aquatic > Freshwater > Lake | place...
CGGAACAACAATAAAATTGCAGAAATCAAAGTTCCAGCATGACCAATACCTACCCACCAAACAAAGTTGGTAATATCCCAACCCCATCCGATTGTTTTATTTAAATTCCATTGTCCAATACCATAAGTTACCTCTCTGTATACGCTATACGCACCAAACAACAATAAACCAACACTAATGAAAAAACCTACATACCAAAGTTTGCTCGGTTTTAACTCTATTGGAGTAATAATGTCTTCTGTTATCTGATGATAATTCTTTTCACCATCAATTAATGGTTCCCTAGTCTGTGATTCGTATTTGAGTAATGACATATTCTTTTTTCGCTTTTCGCTATTTTATTAGCTGTTAGTCTTTTTTATTTCGAATAGTTTAACCGTGTGTTGTTTCTTCTTTTTCTTCTGCAATACCTACGTGTCTGTCTGTATTTCTAATTTTAGCCAAATAGCTTACATTAGGTAATACGTGCAATTGCTCTAATACATAGAAGTTTCTGGTTTTATCTTTTCTTAATTTAGAAACTTCACTTTCTTTATCATTCACGTTACCAAAACTAATAGCATTAGTAGGACAAGCTTGCATACAAGCAGTTTTTACATTACGAACCATTGATGGATCTTGGTGTTTTTTAGCTTCTAATTTGCTTTCTTGTAAACGTTGCACACAGAATGAACATTTTTCAATCACCCCTCTTGAACGTACAGTAACATCTGGATTTAATACCATTCTAGTTAAGTCGTCATTCATTTGGAATACCGCTTCATCTAATTGTGTACCTCTAAGTGGTTCTTGATTATCTTTAAAACTATCAGATCCTGTAAAATCTAACCAATTAAAACGACGTACTTTAAAAGGACAGTTATTTGCACAATATCTTGTACCAATACAACGGTTGTAAGTCATTTGATTTAATCCCTCACTGCTATGATTAGTTGCAGCAACCGGACAAACGTTTTCGCAAGGAGCATTGTCGCAATGTTGACACATCATAGGTTGAAATACAACATCTGGATTTTTTACATCTCCAGTAAAATAACGGTCAATTCTTAACCAATGCATTTCATGAGCTTTCTGTACTTGTGTTTTACCAACTACACTCACATTGTTCTCTGCAGTACAAGCCACTACACAAGCACTACAACCAGTACAAGTGTTTAAATCAATACTCATTCCCCACTTAATTCCTGGCTTTTCAAAATTTGGATATATTGTTCCTTCTGTAACAAAATCTTTTTTTCCTTCGGCTAATAATGATACTCTCTCATTATTAGGTTCTTCTAATAATGCCTCCGGGTTCTTTAAATAGCTTGATAAGCTAGTCTCGTATATTACTGGTCTTGCTTCTGAAGAACCATGCACCTGAGTTTGAGCTAATGGATAGGTGTTGTTTGTTTTTTCTACTGTTACTAAAGATGCGTATGAAAATGCAGTGCCATCAAAACTTACTAAAGGATACGCGTTTTTACCTGCGCCTGTAGCAGACTTTCCAACTCTGTCTAAAGAATTTTTTTCATCAGCACTTGCTCTTCCATATCCCAATGCTACAGCAACGGTATTATTGTTTAACCCTGGTAAAATCAATACAGGTAATTCAATTGTTTTACCATTCATTGTGATTTTTACAACTGGTTTTTCAGGAGTTACCTCATATGCATCAGCCTCACGTTGATTGTGCATAATATCAATACCAATCAAAGATTTAGCCATTTCCGGGCTAACCATTGCATAGTTATCCCAGGTTACTTTTGAAATAGGATCAGGTAATTCTTGTAACCAAGGATTGTTTGCTTGATTACCATTTCCTACAGAAACTTTTTGATATAGAACAAGCTCTGTTTCACCACTTTTAGAAGTTGCTAGTTTTTGACTAGATGGCAACAAACTTGCATTATTGAATACGGCAGCAGCAGGAGCTAATTCTTTCTCTACTACGCCATCTTGAATTGCTTTGTTGTATAATTCTCCTCCGCCTAATAAAGCTGTCCAATACGATTTAAAGAAACTTTCATAATCGTTTCCAGCAGCTGAAATAACAGGAGCTGATTTCGCTTTTCCTGTGCTATCTAATGAAGGTACAGCAGCCACTGATGCAGCATTGCTAGTCCATTTTATTAAAGACGTTTGAAAAGCTCTTGTTTTAAATAATGGATTTATGGTTGGTTGCATGAAGCTAACATAACCTGATTTTGGTTCTGCATCACCCCAGCTTTCTAACCAATGATGTGAAGGAATTACATACTTACATTGTTCTGTTGTTTCATCCATTGTACCATTGAATGAAATGGATACACCCGCTTTTAAGATTGCTTCACCAAATTTCTTGCCTTCTGCATATGTGTATACAGGATTGCAGTTATAGATTAGTAATGCTCCAACTGAACCTGCATTTAAATCTGCAGCTAATTGAACCATTTCTGCGTCTACTCCTTTACGTGTATTATTAGTAATTGCCCAATTAATAGTAGTACCATTCGCTCCAATTAATTCATTGATAGCATTAACCACCACTTGAACATTTACATCATTGCTTCCAGAAACAACTAATGATGCTCCTTTTGTACTCATTAAAGCAGCAGCAGCTTTATCAATTCCTTCTTTAAGTTTTGCATCAGCTATTGAAGGGGTAGCAACTGCTCCACCTAATTTTGCTAATAATGCCAAAGCAACCTTTCCGGTTTCTGATGGCTTGTGTGTATATCTGTCATCAGCGTTACTTCCTGTTAAACTCAACATGCTTTCAAATTGAAAGTGTCTGCTTAATTCAGGTTTTTCGCCAGTAACTTTTCTATTAGTAGAATATTGTTTGCTGAATTCAACCGGACTTAACCAAGTACCTAAAAAATCAGCACTTAAACTCACGATTGTTTTTGCGTTATTAAAATGATAAGAAGGAATAGCTTTTTTACCATAGCAAGCCTCATTCGCCAACAACATTCCACCATAACTTACAGCATCATATTGTACGTGGCGGCTGCCAGGATATTTTGCTAAAAACGAATTAATTATTTGTTGGGTTGATGGAGAATTGATAGTAGAGGTTAACAATACAACTGGTTTTGAGCCAATACTAGCAAGCGCATTTCTAACAATGGAATCAAATGCATCAAATGTAGTTACTTCTTTAAAATCGTTACCGTCTTTTTGTAATGGATGACGAAGACGAGTGGTATCATACAAATCCAATACGGAAGCCTGTGCTTGAGCGTTAGTTCCTCCTTTTGTGATACTTGATAGTTCGTTTCCTTCTATTTTAATTGGTCGGCCATCTCTTTGTTTAACGACTACGCTAATTGCATCTCCGCCATTAACATAAGTTGACGCATAATAATTAGCTACTCCTGGAGTAACGTTTTCTGGTTTTTGAAGATATGGAATGGCATTTCTTACTGGCATTTCACAACTAGCCGCAATAGTTGCTGCAGCTGTGCTAAACCCTAAATATTTTAAGAAATCTCTGCGCGGTGTCTTACCTTCGAAAAGTCCTTCTTTTGAAAGCTCTTCCACAGGGAGTAAATCTTCTTTGAACTCATTTTCTGCAGATTGCATATAAGCATCCGACTGTTTTAGTTCTCCGAAATTCTGCCAATACTTCTTATTACTCATAGTTTTTTAGTTCGATATTTCGTTAATATTCTCAGTATTCTATTAAAATAGCAAAGGCTTTATTAATAGTGACATTTCTGACATTCTGTACCACCAATTTTTTCTACAGTAACACTGTCTAATTTGTGGTCTTTTATATCTTGATGAAATTTTTCGTAAATGCTATAAAACTTATTGCCTTCACCAGTTTCTTTATTGTAAAAATCAACCTTGCTTTCTCTGTGGCAATTGATACACCAACCCATACTCAAATTAGAAAATTGATACACCTCAGGCATTTCCTGAATATTACCATGACATGTTTGGCATTGTTGTTTACCTACTTTAATGTGTTGACTATGATTAAAATAAACGTGGTCTGGTAAATTATGAATTTTTACCCAAGAGATTGGTCTGGCACCATCTGGAACGCCATCGTTATTATTATCTGGATTGTATTGTTTTGTTTCTGGATTCCATCCTGCATAAGAATACAACTTTTGAATTTCAGCAGTAGCATCTAATGTTTTTCCATCTTCTTTTACTATTGGATCTCCTTTGTATTCTTTGATGGCCATATGACAATTCATACAAACATTTACTGAAGGAATTCCGGCGTGCTTGCTGTCTTGTGCGCTACCATGACAATATAAACAACTGATTTGGTTCGTTCCGGCGTGTACTTTATGTGAATAGTAAATTGGTTGAACTGGTTGATAATTTTTTTGTCGACCCAATCCAATAGCACCATTAATAACGTAATAACCTCCAACTGCAGCAATCACAAGAATTACTGCCATGATATAGGTTTTGTTGCGATAAAATGGAACAGGCTCACCACGATGTACGCCTTCCTTATCATCGGAAAGTTTACGAAGATTGCTGTTAACTTGCAATAATATCATTGCAATTAAAGCTAATACAAGAGTAAGTATGCCATATAACATTGAATTATCCCCTTCAGATTCTGTACCGCCAGATGAGGCCGCAGCCATTGCTGCTGGAGGTGTGTAATCATCAACATATTTTAAGATAGCATCAATCTCTTCTTTTTTCAAATTTGGGAAAGCCGTCATCACTGTTGGCTTGTATTTTGCGAAAAGCCCTTTTGCGTACTCATCCGTAGCAATCATTTTTGAAGGATTTGCTACCCACTTATACACCCAATCTTTACTAGGTTCTCTTGTGCTCCAACCTTTTAAAGCAGGGCCTGTGTAGTCGGCATCTGGCTTATGACAATTAGAACAATTTGCTTTGAACAACGCTTCTCCGTCTGCAGCAAATACGCTATTATTTGAAGATAAAATAAATAGAAATAATAGACTTAATAATACTTTGGTGATGTTTATTCGATAGCGGCTCATACAGTTATCTGGGCTAATGTTGAAAAAATCCTTTTTCGCGCACAAAAGTAAGACAGGATGTTGACATTATATCAACATTTTGTAAAAAAATTTTTGAATTTTATTAATGCTTTTCAATGAATTACAAAAAGGCGTTTTTTGTATTGTCATAAAATTGTAATGAATGCCAATCAAAAAAATGATTACGTTTTCGAATCGTTTTTTAATTATTATAATGCAATTTTGTTCTATGCTAAAAAAATTGCAACAAAAATGGAAAGTTGATGGAAAAAATCTGATACTTATTTTGATAAGCTTTGCAATAGGTGGTAGTGTTTGTGCAAGATTAGGAGAAAAAATCATTGCATTGTTTCAACTAGAGAAGAATTTTTTCTGGTACTTTTTGTATCTGATTATTGTAACAATATTGTGGCCAATATGTGTAATCGTGATAAGTATCCCATTTGGGCAATTTGTTTTTTTTAGAAGTTATGTAAAAAAAATATTTGATAAAATATTGGGAAAACAACATTCAACAACAAGTATTTCCATTTTTGCAAGTGGCGCTGGATCAAATGCAAAAAATATAATTGATTATTTAAAAAACAACCCATCAATAAAAGTTGCTTTAATTGTTTGCAATAAACCAAATGCTGGAGTTGTGGAAATTGCAAAAAGCAATCACATTCCAATTTTACTTATAAAAAACGAGGATTTATCTAATCCCGCAAGCTTAATAGAAGTTTTAAAACAACACCGTATTCAGTGGATAATTTTGGCTGGATTTCTAAAAAAGATTCCAAGCGAAATCTTGAATCTTTATCAACAAAAAGTCATTAATATTCATCCCGCCTTGTTGCCTAAATATGGTGGTGCAGGAATGTATGGATCAAAAGTTCATGCATCGGTAATTGCCAATCAAGAAAAAGAAAGTGGAATCACTATTCATTTTGTTGATGAAATTTATGATCATGGAGAAATCATTTTTCAAAAGAATGTTGCACTCGACTCCAATGAAAACGTGGAAAGTCTTGCCAATAAAATTCATCAACTAGAACACGCCTATTTTCCTTCTGTTATTTTGGATGTTATTCAAAAGCAAAATCAACGTTAATTCGTTTCTTCATCATTCAATTATATTTGTAATACATTTATTTTGACAAACAAATCAAAATCATTTTGAGAATTCCTTTTTTTTCAATTTTTCTTTTTCCCTACTGTTTACATGCTCAAGTTACTGTTAAGGGCACGGTATTTGATATTTCAAAAATAAATTACATAGAAAAAGTAAAGGTGATAAACAGCAATGGTCGTTTCTGTTATACAGACAGTTTAGGAAGATATAGTTTGTTTTTAAATGAAAAAGACTCTGTTTGTTTTTTTTACAATAATAAATATTCACAACATTTTACACTTCAACAAATTAATAACCCCGATAATTTTGATATTTCATTGCATATTAAAGTAGATGGAAAGTATAACACTTTAAAAGAAGTGACTGTTATTTCTAAAACTTTTGAAGAAGAAAGGGAAGAAAACCATCAATTAAATGCCGCTTTTTTTAATTACAAAAAACCAGGGTTAAATGCTTCTGTTTCTCCATCAGGAGCAGTAGGTTTTGATTTAGATGAAATAGTAAACATTTTTAGATTTAAAAGAAATGAACGGTTGCTTTCTTTTCAAAAAAGATTGCAGATGGAAGAAGAGGAAAAATATATTGATTACAGGTTCAATAAAAATTTTATAAAAAGAATAACCGGATTGTCGGGGGCACAATTAGACAGTTTTTTTGTGTGGTATAAACCTAGCTATAGTTTTATAATGAAAACAGATGAACTTTCTTTCAATCATTATGTTTTAAGTGCTTACAGACATTTTAAAAAATTTAATCAAATTCAACCAGCTATGAAATTAAATAAACTAACCTCCGAGGAAGAGTATGTAATTATTAAGAAAGGCACCGAGCGGCCATTTTCTGGCGGATATACAAATAATAAATCAAACGGAATGTATGTTTGCAAGCAGTGTGATGCTCCTTTGTATTTATCTAAAGACAAGTTTGATTCTCATTGCGGGTGGCCAAGCTTTGATGATGAAATTAAGGGTGCTGTTAAGCGTATACCCGATGCAGATGGTAGTAGAACAGAAATTGTTTGCACTAAATGCGGTGGTCATTTAGGACATGTTTTTATAGGAGAGCGCTTCACAAATAAAAACACTCGTCATTGTGTAAATTCAATATCATTGAAATTTATTCCTTCCAACGATGTTGAATAAAAAAAGGGAAGCAATTGCTTCCCTTTTTTTATTGGTTGTATTATTTTAATTAACCTTAAGAATTCTGTCAGAATATTTAATCATATTGTCTGAAGAATGAATGATTATAAAGTATACTCCATTTTGATATTTACTTAGATTAATGTCATTTTTACCGCTGTTGTTTAATCTTTGATCGAACAATAATTTTCCAGTTGCATCATATACACTTACAGAAACTATTTTGTAAATCAATACAGTTTGCAATGCAGATAAATTAATTGAGAAAACTCCATTTTTAGTTGGGTTGTTTGATACTAAGTGAGGAGCTGGGTTTATAGTTAAATAAAGCGTATCTACAGATGCGCAGCCGCTGTTATTATCATAACTAAATGTATAAACTCCACTTTCAGTATAAGTAGTTTCATGCCATGTGTATGAAGTTATTGTTGATACTGTAGAAGTATTATGAGTGCTTTGATTAACAATTAAATAAAGGCTATCAATATCACAACCATTTACAAATGCATAGTTACCACTTGTTGTGTAGGTTGTTCCATGCCATAAATATGAATCACAAACTGTGTCTCTAGTTGTTGTTTGTGTACCTATTGTTATGGTTAAGTGAAGTGTATCTACAGATGCACAACTATTGTTGTTGCTGTAACTATAAGTATAATTTCCACTTGCAGTATATGTTGTGCCATGCCATGTATATGAATTACATGCAGCTTGTGTTGTTGAATTAAATGTACCCGTATTGATAGTTAAGTGAAGCGTATCTACTGATGCGCAACCATTGTTGTTGTTATAACTATAGGTATAGTTTCCACTTGCAGTATATGTTGTGCCATTCCATGTATATGAGTTACATGCAGCTTGTGTTACAACATTATGCGTGCTTTGGTTGATAATTAAGTACAGGCTATCAATATTACATCCAACCGCAAAGGCATAATTTCCACTTGCAGTATATGTTGTGCCATGCCATGTATATGAATTACATGCAGTATCTCTGATTGTATTTTGTGACCCTACTGTTATAGTTAAGTGAAGTGTATCTACAGAAGCACAACTATTGCTGTTACTGTAGCTATAAGTATAATTTCCACTTGCTGTGTATGTTGTGCCGTGCCATGTATATGAATTACATGCAGCTTGTGTTGTTGAATTAAATGTACCAGTGTTGATTGTTAAATGAAGTGTATCTACAGATGCGCAGCTATTATTGTTGCTGTAGCTATAAGTATAATTTCCACTTGCTGTATAGGTTGTGCCATGCCATGTATATGAATTACATGCAGCTTGTGTTACAACATTATGCGTGCCTTGATTTATTGTTAAATAAAGACTATCAACATTACATCCAGTTGGATATACATAAGCATAGTTCCCACTTGCTGTGTAAGTTGTACCATGCCATGTATATGAATCACATGCAGTTTGTGTTGATGATGTTACTGTACCTACATTTATAGTTAAATGAAGTGTGTCAGTAGCAAGACATCCTCCAGTTACTGTATGAGCATATATATATGTTCCAGAGTTTGTGTATGTGGTACCGTTAGTCCATGTATAAGAGTTACATGCAGTTTGAGTAACTGCAGTAAAAGTAGGTACACATGTAATAGCTTTTACGTTAATATCATCCAAACCAAAAGAGTTTCCATAATGACTTGATCCTTCAAAGCCAATTTGAATAGTTTGTCCAATATATGCATTTAGATTAACGCTATCTTTTTTCCAGTAATATGCATTTGCTGTTGCATCAAGTCTATCATATCCTTGTAGTCTTGTCCAAGTAACTCCTTTATTTGTAGAAACTGATACATACAAACTGTCTTGATATGCTGGATATGCACTATCGTGACTCATCCAAAAACTTAAGTTAAGGCTTGCAATTGAAGAAGGCACATCAATACATTTACTGTATAATCTACTTTGTGTTCCTTCTGATGCGTTATAGCTGTCGAATAAATAAAATCTTGAACCAGGAGCTCTTGGAACTAATGAGTCAACTGTAGTAATTCCATTGCTATAGGCGCCTGTTTGTAATGTCCAAGCTTGATCAATATCTATTCTGCTTGCATAAGGAAAAACCGGTAGAGGCGTTGTTTCTGCATCTTCCACTAAAGGGAAAGTATTTAAAACAGGAGAGGTGCTAGTTGTAGTATATAAAGTATCATTTGAATGATCTCCATCACCTGTAATAGTTACTATTGCAGTATCATAGTTTGTACCCGGATTGTTTAAATTAATTCCAGTAAATGTAACTGTTCCTGTAGCACCAGGAGCTATTGCTCCTGTATTGGTTAGAGTGCCTGTAAATGAATTTGCACCTCTAATTTTGAAATTTACACTTGCCGCACCAGCAGCAATTTGAGTAGTACCCGCATTTTCTATTACAATACCAATATTTTGTAAGCTTCCATAACATGAAACGTTTGGTGCTATAATATCATAAGCATTTGCATCGATTGGCGCAACATGAATTAATTCAATAGCTGGTCTAAAAGCAGAAGCTGTCAAGCTACTAGCACCAGTTGGCGCTGTTGCACCATTATATCTGCGCGCTGTTGTAATGGTAGAAGATGTTTGATTACCATTAGCCGCTAAAAATATATATCCTGTGTTTAATACACCATCAAGTCTTTCTACCAATACTTCTAGGTTTGTTCCTGCCGTTCTGGTAAATGATGTGGTTAACAATAATTCGTTAGGTGTTGGGTAAACATTAGTAGGTGTAAATGATCCATTATATACTAAAGTATAACCGGTTGTTGAATAAGTGCCTGCAGCTAAAGTTGTAGTTGCTAATGGTACATTCTTCATCCAAATTTTAAATGTACTTACTGTTGTAGGAGAACCTACAGTAGTAACAAAATATCCAATTTTATTAATCGCTGTACCAGCTGAAGTAAAAGTAGCATTGCCGCCAATTTCGGTTTCAGTGTAAATAGATTCACTAACATGGTAATTACTTTGGCCTACTATAATGTTGCCACTAGTTCCTTGAGCACCTCCAGCACCACTTGTTATGGCAACAGTTTGTGCATTAATACCAAAAGAAAAAATAATTCCAACTAATAATGTGTAAAATTTCTTCATAAAAAAATTTGTTTTAAAAATAAATTAACAAAACTTGACTAATTGTAAAGATAGATGATTTTTGTATTATAATTAATACCTCATCAATTTATTTATGCTATCGCCTAATCTGGCATTAGCCATAAAGTTCTTTTCTAATTCAATATTAAATGGAATTGGGGTGTCTAAGCTTCCGCAACGAATAACGGGTGCATCTAATAATTCAAAACAATTTTCGGTAATCCATGCAGCAATTTCACCTCCAATGCCACCAATTAATGTGTCTTCATGTAAAATTAAAACCTTACCTGTTTTTTTTACAGAAATTCTTATTGCTTCATAATCAAGCGGTAACAAAGTTCTTAAATCTAAAATATCAATTGAAATTTATTCCTTCCAACGATGTTGAATAAAAAAAGGGAAGCAATTGCTTCCCTTTTTTTATTGTACTATAATGTTATTATTGTTTTGGCAAATGGTAAAACGATGCTACTGAATTGTAATCATTGTAATTAACATTGCTATTTTTAGTTGTAGCTTTAATAACTACAGCTCTAAATTTCTCAACATCAGTTGCTGAACCTGTATAAGAAAAAATCGGGTTGTATGATCCATCAGCAGGGTCTTCAATTATGCAGTATAAATTAATTCCACCAGTTGTACTTGCTGTATTTCTTAAATAAACATAGTTATAAGCAACTCCTCCGCTTGCAAATGGCATTGCATAATAATATTTAGTACCTGTTGTTGGTGATACATAAACATTATATAGCAAAACAACATCTTTTGCAGTATCTACACCTGTAATACCTTGGTATCTTTGATAGTTTCCTGGTAACGCTCCTGTTGTTGTTGAGTCAAAAGTTAATGTAAAATCAAAAAGTTTTGCAGATGGACCAGCGGCTCCGGCAGCTCCGTTTGTTCCGTTTGTTCCGGCAGCTCCGGCAGCTCCAGCAGGACCAGCAGGACCAGCAGGACCTTCTTTTGTACAACTAGAAACAAATAAAACCGCGCTAACTGTTAAGCACGACAAGAATGATAAAATTGTTTTTTTCATAAAAAATTTTTGTTTTGTTTGAATAAATTTATATTGTAATTTATGTTAAGATCATTGAAATAAAAAATTATTTTTAATACCTCATCAATTTATTTATGCTATCGCCTAATCTGGCATTAGCCATAAAGTTCTTTTCTAATTCTATATTAAATGGGATTGGGGTATCTAAGCTTCCGCAACGAATAACGGGTGCGTCTAATAATTCAAAACAATTTTCAGTAATCCAAGCAGCAATTTCACCTCCAATGCCACCAATTAATGTGTCTTCATGTAAAATTAAAACCTTGCCAGTTTTTTTTACAGATGATCTTATTGCTTCATAATCAAGCGGTAACAAAGTTCTTAAATCTAAAATATCAATTGAAATTGATGGATTGTTTTTTTGATAGTCGGTTGCCCAGTGAACGCCCGCTCCATATGTTATTATAGAAATATCTTCTCCATGTTTAATGTGTTTGGCCTTTCCAATCTCAATCTCATAATAATCATCTGGTACTTTACCATTAATGCTTCTATACAAACCTTTATGCTCAAAGAATATAACTGGATTGGGATCATTAATGGCTGCAATCAATAAACCTTTTGCATCTATTGGCGAAGAAGGATACACTACTTTCAAGCCTGGTGTATGCACAAACCAAGCTTCATTGCTCTGACTGTGAAAAGGACCAGCGCCAACACCTCCACCAGTAGGCATTCTTACCACCACATCGGCTGTTTGACCCCAACGATAATGAATCTTTGCAAGATTATTGATAATCTGATTAAAACCTACCGTTGCAAAATCTGCAAACTGCATTTCCATCATGGATTTAAACCCTTGTAAACTTAACCCCAGAGAAGCACCCACAATAGCGCTTTCGCAAATGGGTGTATTTCTGATTCTGTCCTTACCAAATTTTTCTACAAACCCTTCGGTTACTTTAAACGCGCCGCCGTATTCGGCAATATCCTGACCCATTAACACAAAATTATCTAAGCGAGATAGGGATTGTTCGAGTGCATCGCTAATGGCATTGATGTATTTTTTTTCGGAGGAGGTGCCATTAAATATTGGTTCATTAACAGAGCTATTGTCTATTATAATGCCAGGAAGATTTTTTCTTGTTGCATATAAATCATTTATTTCTTCGAAAGTATCTGGAGTAATAGGAGTTGCATCAAAGCCGATTTTCAATTCCGCTTCAATATGGTTTTTTATGGTTAATCTTATCTCAGTCAATTCACCTTCAGATAAAATATTTTCCTGCTTGAGCCATGTCTCATAATTTTTTATAGGATCTTTTAGTTCCCATTCATCAAACAAATGTTTTGGAACATATTTTACACCGCTGGCTTCTTCGTGTCCGCGCATACGAAAGGTCATGCACTCTATTAAAAAAGGTTTTTGATTTTCAACACAAAAAGTTTTTGCTTCAGAAATTGTTTTGTAAACCTCTAGAATATTATTTCCATCTATTTGTTTTCCATCAATACCATATCCAACCGCTTTATCTATTAAGTTTTGGCAACGATATTGTTCATTGGTAGGAGTGCTTAATCCGTATCCATTATTTTCGATAATAAAAATGACCGGCAAATCCCACACAGCAGCTACATTCAGGGCTTCGTGAAAATCACCTTCACTAGTACCGCCGTCGCCTGTAAATGCAAGCGATACTTTATTTTCTTTTCTTAATTTATGAGCTAAAGCCACTCCGTCTGCCAATGCCATTTGCGGACCAAGATGAGAAATCATTCCACAAATATGATGTTCTGAACTACCAAAATGAAAGCTTCTTTCTCTTCCTTTGCTATAGCCATCTTTATTGCCTTGCCATTGTTTAAATAATTTACTCAACGGCATGTTTCTTGAAGTGAACACACCTAAATTTCGATGCAGTGGCATTATCCACTCGTCGTTGTCAAGGGCTTTTGTTGCACCTACAGCAATAGCCTCCTGACCGATTCCGCTAAACCATTTTGAAATTTTTCCTTGACGAAGTAATACTAACATTTTTTCTTCGATCATTCTTGGAAAAAGAATTGATTTGTATAAATCAATTAACAGGTTGTTGTTAAAATCTTTTTTTGAAAATTGCATAGGCGAATTTCAAGATATTTGGCGAAATGACAAAAGAAAGGGGTTTATACTTTGGTGGGGGAGAGCTTTTATTTTCCTTGCCACCATTTAAATGGTGGGCGAGGCCAAAAAATGTTTTTTCCTCATCAAAAAAACGTAAAAACACTTTAAAAATCAACCATTAAGCCTCCTAATACACCACCAACTCATAGAAGTTTTCAGGAACCAAATACTTATTGGCCAGCGCCTTCAATTCTTCGGCGCTGATGCTTTTTATTTCTTGTATCGAATCGTAAAAAAACTGCTCATCTAATTTATTTAAAATAATATTCTTCCACTTGGCCATTATTTGAAATGGTCCATCCAAATCTCCTAATATTCCGCCTATCATATAGTTCCTAACCAATAATAATTCCTCTTCGCCCACTAGTTCATTCCTCAAGACTTGCATCTCCTTATATATTTCATCAATCGTTGCCTCTGTTACATCTTTTCCCGCTTCCGTACTTATTACCCATGCCGATTCTTGTATATGATTTTGTATGTAACTATAAATGCCATAAGTATAACCCTTATCTTCTCTAATATTACTCATAAGTCTTGAACCAAAAAATCCTCCAAATAAATTATTCAACACCATCACTTTTTTAAAATCCGGATGATGCCTGTTGGGAAATGGCATTGCTAATCTAATCGCTCCTTGTACAGCATTTACATCGTTTTCTATTCTGAATTTTTTTTGTGTAGAAGGGTTGACTTTACTTGATGGTATATTTACAGAAAAATTTGTGGATTGAATCTGACCAAAATTTTCATTCAGTAAATCGCGCATATTTGTAGGCAACTTCCCCGATACAAAAATCATACAACAGCCATTGAGATAATACTGTTGATAAAAGTTTTTACAAGCCTCTATAGTTATAGCTTCTATGTCTTCTTGGTTATTATAAGTACCATAAGGGTGGTGCTCTCCAAATACATAGCTGTCTATTAATCTTCCAGCTATAAACTCTGCTTTTTGTAAATTTACCTTTAATCTTTGTATTACATTTTGTTGATACACTTCAAGCTCATGCAAAGGGAAAATGGCATCTGTTACCATTTCTTTCATTACAGGTAAGAGCTTTGATATGTGTTTGGTTAATGAATGTAAATTCACTACAGCTGTTTCATTATAACAACTTCTATTACAATATCCCCCATAATAATCAAACGCTTCATTTATTTCAAATGCTGTTTTTTTAGAAGTGCCATTTTTTAATAAAAAATTAGTTGCTGCGGCTATGCCTTTCTGTTGTTCAAAACAATTTCCTGCATAATAAACTAACTCTACCTGAATTACTTCCTGCGCTCCGGCATCTACACTATACACTTGTATTCCATTGTCTAATGTATATTGCTCATAAGGTTTCAACAATAATTGATATTCTATTGCATCTTTAATAGGTGGTGCTATTTT
>Ga0209188_1002157_pt1 | contig 14842 bp, 14 predicted proteins | sample C_130625_EF_Meta_FD_187307 | JGI IMG/M metagenome (GOLD analysis project Ga0209188, IMG submission 187307) | Freshwater microbial communities from Lake Croche, Canada to study carbon cycling - C_130625_EF_MetaG (SPAdes) (version 2) | ecosystem: Environmental > Aquatic > Freshwater > Lake...
GCTCCTTCGGCGGCTGAAACCTATAAAATTCAAGGGGTTCCGACATTGATTTTATTCAAAGCGGGAGAAATTTTGTGGCGACAATCAGGCGTTGTACAGAAAAATCAATTAGTGAAATTGATTAATGAATTATAAGAAGTTGGCAGTTTTCAGTAGGCAGACAAAGGATTTCTATTCGTTTACTGCTTCCTACAAACTGCCAATGTTTCATTTCATTACCGATTTAGTTATTCCTGATAAAATTCCTTTCCAAAGTGTAAAGAAAAATGGTTTTGAAGGAATTCTCTTGTAACGAATGTTCGATATTCTAACGGGTTCTTTCCCCATTGGATTACTGTCTTTTATCACAAAAGTATTGGCAAAAAATGACCATAACTTTCGCTTTTTCAAGCCCTTTTCTTCGCCTTTTTTCAAAATCGTGATATTCAAATCTTCATAAAGCATGGTTGCCGAACCCTTGAGAGTGTATCTATTACCTTTAATAATACAGGTAAATTGATTCAAAATTCCTTTTTCTGCTTTTACAAAACCCAAAGAAGCCGTTACTTGGTTCAGCTCGGCAATTTCCATTTTCTTGACATTGCCATTGAATAAAAAATCGCCTCTGGGAGCTGATAAATTAAAATCAAAATGTAAGATTATGGCCCCTTTATTCATCAAATATCCATTGAAAGTTACCAAACAATGGGGGTTAACTTTTAGTGGAATGGTGTCGTTGGTAAGATTTTTAATATCACCCGTTACTTGCTTAAAAATAACATTTCCGACCGATTTCGTATCAGGATTATATTCAGAATAAGTGATACTAAAATTTTTCATCTTAACCGTATCAATCATAAATTTCAATCCCCAATCTTTAAATGCTTCGTGCGGGAAAGGGCGATACGGTGACTTTGGAGGCGAATTAAATATTCTAGAATCGGTAAAAACGGTTACATTCCCTTGATTGATTTGAAGAGATTTTGCGTAAATTTTTTTCTCCTCAAAGAGTTTTTCGATATTTATTTCTTTTAGGGTAATATTATTAAAAACTAGGCCAATTCTGTCGTCGCCATTGGTATGAACACTATATTCCATTGGTTTAAAACAAGGTTGTAACACCATGTTTTTTACGGAAAGGGAATGGGTTTTTGTCGAAAATAATAATTCTTTTATTTTCATAGTATTTAGAGAATCTTGCGAAGGAATTTGTATTTTTTTCAAACTAAAGATACATTCTTTTGTATAATAAAATCGCTTTTTGTCTTGACCCGAAACGGAGTCAATTAAGAGGTCAGATACTTCTAAATCAAGGTTTTCGACCCGACTAATTTGTGGTTTATGACGACTTCCCAAATTGGAATAAGTGAAATTAATATTTTCAAAAACAATCTTATTCACCGAAAATGATTTTACAAATTTGGAAATAATCTGGTAAGGAGATTTAGTGGTTTTGAAGGAGTTATATTTTTGTTTTTCATGGATTAAGGCTACAATTGGATCCTTTATTAGGATGGTATTTAATTCCAGCTTTTTAGAAAAAAAGATAGTCCAAGGAGGTAAACCCGTTAGTTTAACATGATCTACTTTACCTTGATAAAGGTTATCGGGCAATTTTTTAGCCTTTTTTAAACTGTCATATAAACTAGAATCCGCTCGCCAAACTACTTTCAAGACATAGGCTTTCCCAGAGATAATATCATAGTTAATATCTTCAAAATCGAGGCGATATAGATGATCAGTAGATTCTAACACCGCAGCTTTAATGCGTTTTGATAACAATGGTTTAACGCTCCAAAAACCAATCGTTGCTACAAAAAAAAGAAGACCAATCAAACTCAAAATTGAGATGAATATAATTTTTTTAGTACTTAATTTCTTGTTTTTATTCATTTCAACGTTAAAAAAGGCTGTAGATTAATCCCACCGACAAATTTGTTCCTCTGCTACCAATTAAACCTATATTGAAATTGCCGAATGCGCCAAGTCGTACAATAAAGAAGTATCTTGCTCCGGCTTGTGCATAAAATGCTGAGCCCGATTGATCTAAAATTTTACCGTACACACCGCCAAAGTAGGTGTCAAATCTACTGGAGGAATTGGTTATATTGCCCGAAAGATGATAATTTAAACCCACACCCAATACTTCATCACGGTACAAAACGCCGTCTTTGGTTTTACTACCATACCAACCTCTGACTTCGACCCCAATATTTCTTCCGATACCATATTCGGCCGCTAGCATAAGGGGTAACAAATCTTTCTGGTAGACAATTCCAGCGCCCAGCACCAAGGAACCGGCATGAAAAACACCTTCCGAGCTTGGGACTGCGGTTAACCTTAAATTGCCACTTGGTGTACTGATGCTGGCTACTTCGGTAGGCTTGATTGGCGTGATTTATCGAAGGATTTATTGACTGTTAACACGATATCTTTTTTAATCCTCTCCGTTTCGGTATTATTGACATTCATACTATTTTTAGTTGTTGTTTGCGCTACAGCCACCGCAGTAGCCAAGGATAATGCGAATATCGAAAGCTGAATTTTGTGAGTAATTGTTTTCATTGGTTTATTATTTATTAACCTATTTAAACTTAGTTGTTTGGATAATTCAATAAATCATTCCACATGACTAAAATTCTCTTTTTTTTAACTATTTGGGGAATATTATGCTCATATCATTTTACAAAAAAGCAAATGGCTCAAAAGCAAACTTTTGAGCCATTTTTATAGGAGAGAGAGATTATTATTATTTTTGAACATCTTGGTTTTTTGTTGCACGTTTTTTCAATTTATCGTTTGCTACAATGGCAAACTCTACTCTACGATTTTGTTCACGACCCGAATCTGAAACATTGTCAGCAATCGGATTATTTTCGCCGTACCCCAAAACAGTCAAACGATAGCGTGATACTGAGTTGGCTTTCAACACTGCCGCTACTGCGTCTGCTCGATGCTGCGACAATTTCATGTTATATGCTGCCGTTCCCAAATTATCTGTGTGCCCCGCAACTAAAATTTCTGTATCTGGATACTGTTTCAAGGTTTCGGAAAACTTCATTAAATTTTCTAAAACCTGTGGATTTACTTTTGAAGAGTTAAAATTAAAAAGTACGCCCGATTTTAATGTAATTTTAATCCCCTCACCCACCCTTTCAATGTCGGCCAAAACATCCAAGTCTTTCTTTAATTTCTCGGCTTGTTTGTCCATATATTTTCCAATAAATGTTCCTGACAAGCCCCCAATTGCCGATCCAATGATGGCGTATATGGCCGGATTTTTTGATGAACTACCAATAACTGCTCCCAATGCTCCGCCCACTCCCACGCCAATGATGGCTCCACGCTGCGTTTTATTTAACTTCTTGAATGAATTACAAGACGAAGACACAAAAGCAAGTAATACCGACATCAAAATGAGCAATATTTGTTTTTTAAAATTTACTGGAGCCTTCTTCATCACGGTAAGTTATTGGATTTGAAAATAGAATTTTAAATTTCATTCCATTGGTTAGCGATAAAATACAAATTAATAGGTAACTAATTATTAAATATTTAAAAATCTTCCCAATCAATATTGGTATTCGTCAATCTAAAATATACCTCAATCCGAGATTTATTAATTTTGAAAAATTTTATCAACCTTGTCTAAATTTACTCATTTCTGATATCTGTGATGAGAACATTAATTTGCACAAATTTTTATAATAATTTTTTCAAAAAAATGCCAAAACTTAGTCTTGGCATTCATTGATAAAAAATAAGGTATCATCTTTAAATCGTTACTGTTTATCCAATACTTCTTGTTCAGCTTTGGCATGATGTTCAGAACTTTTCAAAGATTGAATAACTTTCAAGGATTCAGAAATTGAAGCACGTTGTGAATTCAATAAACTCATAAAATTTGGTGAAGCTTGTACTTTTTCCAAAGCCAAAGCCGTTTCGTAGGCCTTAATAGCTGCTTGGTCACCAAATTCGCAAGAACTCAAAATCGTTTCACGGTTGTTTGAGGAAACGGCTGCTTTAAAGTCCAACCACACTTGGTGAATTTTACCGGAAAAGGTACTTCCAGCTGTGGGATCACCACCGAATTTCTCTACGTGTTGTGCTAATTCGTCGGCAAAGTGTTCACTTTCGTTTACCATTCCTTGGAACAGTCCTTGCAACTCTCCGCCATCAATATCTTCAGCGGCTTTCTTGTAGCCATCGATTCGGCTGTGATTAATCTCAATCAACTCATTCAGGGCCGTTAAGAGAATGTCATATTGTGTTGTCATAATTAAAGTTTAAAGCCTGTCATTTCGCAACAAAAGACCCTATTTTTGGGTGTTAGTGAGGTCAAAAATAATTATATAATTTAATGCACCTTTGCTTTAGCTTTGAATGCATCGTATTTATCGCCAATTTTCTCGCCGATTTTTCCCGATTGATCTTTTACATTTTCCCAAGCATCTAAAGCATTTTCTTTCAAATCCTCGACTTTATGGGATACTTTGTCTGCTAAATTAACGGCTCCTAATTTCACATCCGAAACGATTTCTTTTGCTCGTGCTTTTGCGACATCTGCTTTTTCGTTCAAAGTGTTCATGTGCCTTTCTGCTTCTTCGTTTTCGAGTTGTTGTTTCGTATTTTCCATTTTTTAGGTAGTTTTATTGTTTTAATGTATCTGATTTATTTATAATTGCTGAATCCTGAGGTGTAACGATTCCTAGGTTATGTTGCCCGTTCCTACTTTTTGTTGACCACATGCCTCCGAGCAATGATACCGCCATCAAACCAAGAATAATGACGATAAGAAGCAAAAACATATTAGAAGGTTTTGTTTTCTTTTGTTTCTGAATTTCAGATTTCATCTCGTAATCAGCTTTGTTTTTTAGAGGGTCAATATCCATGAGTTTTATAATTTAATTATACGAAGAGTAGTAAAACTTCTATACCAGATATTTTGTCTTAATTTTGCGATTTGTTTTGAGTAAAATCTTCCACAGAATGAGGAAAAATGTAGTGTTTTGAGACATTGAACTTATTGGCTTTTTAGTACAAAAAATAAACACTAAAAAAAGGAATAACTCAAAGAACTATTCCTTTAGGTAAAATCCTAACTGCTTAATTAGTATTGTTATTAGTTGGTAAAACCGCAAAAAATGCGTAGTAATTTATCTTACATTCTCTAAAATGCCTTAATAATGAAAATTTGCTATATTTATACAATGATCTACAAAGGTTAAAAGGGGAAAATAATCTCCCCTTTTAAGCCATACTACCTAACCACTATTAAAATTTTATTCAGATTAATCATTAAAAATATAGGAGCATGAATATGCTCCCTATTTCTCATTATCTAACCACCATTAAAAATCTGTTATGTTGTTGATTCACTTTATAATTCAGTAAACCTAGTTTAAATCATCTTGAACATGATCAACCTTTTTATTCAAATCTGTTTTAAATTTCTTCCAGTTGCGGTTGGTATTTGACTTTAGTTCATCAATTGAATTACCCAAATCATTTACCTTTACTTGCATTTTAGCTTTACGGACTTTCCAGCGGGCTTTTTCCTCAGCCGTTGCATTGCTCATTTTAGCATCCATTTTATGAATATCCTCACTGATCTTTTTACGTATTTCCTCAATCTTTGCTGACATTTCCAAACGTTCCTGTTTAATGTCGTCTGATACTTGGTTGAAATCACCTTTAACATCGGAGGCTACTTTATCCGTATTTTCTGTTACTTCATCTTGAGCGTCTTGGATTTTTTCAGCAACATCTTTCTTCTCATTGTGTGAACAAGTGGTCAATAAAAATGAGCCCAAGGCAATTACAAATATTAAGATTTTCTTTTTCATTTTTAATTGATTTCTGGGTACTAAATCGGGTTATTCTTTAAAAATTAAACCCGAGGGTTACTTGTAATGAGTTTCCTTTTGCCACAAATTTTGAAGCGGTACTGGCATCCGCAAATTTTACATTAACTACCTCATTAACATTACCTTCATAGCGCAAATTAATCTTGAGTTTACCGAGATCAAATCCTAGACCAGCTTGATAACCTTATACCACCTTGTTGAAAATATCATTTGAATTTTGTTCTTGACATTCTTTAATACTGTCGCCCAAGTTTCCACTGTCTGATAATTTAAAAGTAGCTACTGAACCCGAATTTATTCTCAGAACATTTACCAATTTAACCCCAATCAAAACGGGGAAATCAATATTTGATAACTTCAAATCTACGGTTCTGCCATTGGCTTTGCCATCCTCAAAAACATCAAACTTTCCCCCTTTTTTCGACAATAGAATCTCAGGTTGAATAAAGAATGTTTTACAGAATCTCATAAAAACACCCCCTACAAATCCATAAGCACGAGTGTCATTATTTTTGAAACTAAAATACTTGCCACCCGATGATAATGATAAATCATTTCCACTTATTTGCGACAAATTTAAGCCTGCAGCCTAATGGTAAATAATTGTTCCTGAGCAAATATATTCATACAAGACATGCCGATGATGGCGGTCAGTAATAACTTTTTCATAGGTCTGAATAAATGGGCATTTATTTTGTTTAATTTTTTAACTTAAAAACAGTTGTTTCCCATTTTAGAAGAATTACCTTTAATTTTTGCCATAAATGAGTGTAGATTATTACCTCTTTCATTAATATGTCCTGAAACATTTTTTTCAATTTTAACATGGGAAAATCCAAAAATGATACTTATTCCGATTAGGGAAAATGATAAGATTAAGAACGGGAAGGGTTCCATAAGTTTAAACATTTAAGGTTTTAATAAATTAACTTGAATTTATACACCACGGCGAATTAATGATAAAATAATTGAAACCACTGCGAGTACTAAAAGAATGTGAATTAGACCACTAGCACCATAGACGAATACCCCCACAACAACCAACCAATAACAAAAATAACTGCGAAACTCTACAAGCGATTTCTGATGATTTTATTATTTAAGTTTTAGATAATTATTATAGAATACCTATAAAAATTATATACCAGCATTGGTAGGAAGTATATTTAGTAAAAAACTTGGGGAATTATTAGTATTTTTGGTGGAAGTGTGGAATTATTAACCCGTAAACACCAAGTTGTGGAATGGGTTTGGCTGGCACTAATCTTTTATCAAAAAAAGAAATGTCGAATAAATACTAAAACAACATAACTTATGGAACCAATATTAAGTCAAGAAGCGCTCGTTCTCAAAACTTCAAAAATTAAGACTTTGCAAGCGCTGAATTTCATATTTTTCATTATTATGGTCACGATGAATGGTTTGGCGGTTGGATTGCCGCTTAATGGAAAATCAACGGGTGAACTATCAAATCAATATCCAAATCTGTTTGTTCCTACTGGCTTGACTTTTTCTATTTGGAGCGTTATTTATTTGTTATTATTAATATTTTGTATTTACCAACTAAAGTCGCTTTTCAGTCGTATACCTGAACCTCATTTAGCCATGATTTTGAATGCGATTGGCTATTTATTTATTCTAAACGCTGCTTTCAATGCGCTTTGGATTGTAGCTTGGCATTATGAAATATTGCCTTTATCCATGGGGATAATGATTGGTATTTTAGTAACGTTAATACAGATTAATAAAAACCTGAAATCCATCCAACCTTATATGATTGGCGGACTCAAGTTTGTGGTAAAGGCTGCTTTTGGTTTGTATTTTGGTTGGATTTGTATCGCAACCATTGCCAATATGACAGCCGTTTTGGTGGGCTATGGCATCATGCCTGGCGGCCTTTCGGGGCAATCTTGGGCTTGCATCATGATTCTAATTGGGAGTTCGATTGGCTTTATCTCAACGATCAATGTCAGGAATGGCTACGTCAGCTTAGCCATTATCTGGGCTTTAATAGGCATAATTATTGCCCGAAATCGAGATATTATTTATTACAAATACGTAATTTATTGTGCCGCATTCGGCATTTTGATGATGATTGGTGCTATGCTTATGGCTTCGACTTTTCAGCTGTTTACTCGGAAAAAAACGATAATTCAGCATTAAGATTTTATGAATTTTATGGAAGTTATCTTTTAAAATGATGGCTTCCGTAAAAACTTATTCAAACATTAGTTGGCTAAAGGAAAAGTAATCATAAAAGTAGTGTATTTGCCCACTTCTGATTCTACCTCCACCCGGGCTTTGTGAGACTGAATTATATTGAGGGTAGCACAAACCCAAGCCAATTCCATTATTTTTTGCGGTAAAATAGGGCTCAAATAATCTACCGATATGTTCTTGACTAATGCCAATACCATTATCCTTGATCGTCAAAACGGCATTATTGCTGGACAAAAACGTTTTTATGGTTAGCACTCCATGTCCTTCTTTCATGGCTTCAACGGCATTGATAATAATGTTCAGAAATGCCATTTGAATTTTAGATTTATCTAAATCTAAAACAATATCTTTACTAAATTCTTTAACGAGATTAATGCCTTTTAGGTTAATTCTATCCATGGCTAATTCAATCGTGCTTTCCAAAACTTCCTGCAAGTTCAAGCGACTAAATACCACTTCTGAAGGGCGTGATGTATTCAATAATTCAGTGATCAAGTCATTAATTCTTTGACTATTTCTACGAATAATATCTAAAAAAAAATTGGCCTCATCATCTTTAAAATCCTCACCCATTTGGTCGAGGGATAGATTTATATTAGTGAGCGGATTACGAACTTCATGGGCAAGTGTTCTGACCAATCGCCCCGTTGCCGCCATTTTTTCAAAAAGAAGAAAATCTCTTTCTTCTTTTTTTCGGGCGGTAATGTCTTGGATAATACCTAAATAAAAAGGATGCCCTTCCCCATCAAGTTGTCGATTACAATGAATTAAACATTGTAATTTTTCACCTGATTTCGTACTTAAAAATACTTCATAATTGCTAATTTCCCCTTTTTCTTCAAGCGTGGCAAAGAGTTTACGTCTATCGTCCGATTTTACAAAAAGTGTGTAAATCTTTTGATGATAAAGTTCTTGTTCGTGGTAACCCAAAAGCTCGGAAGTGGAGGGTGTAAAATAGCGAAAAGTACCATCCAATTGCGTAGCAAAGATGGCTTCCTTTGTTTTATCAAAAATGTCACGGTATTTTCTTTCACTTTCTCGGAGGGTAGCTAGGGTATTTGCTCGATCAAGAGAATAACGAATGCACCGTTCTAATTTTTCAGAATCTAATTCACTTTTTATCAAGTAGTCATAAGCACCGAGGGTCATTGCTTGCACGTCTATGCGTTGATCGCCTTTACCCGTGAGGAGAATTACTGGTGCTTTTAATCCATGAGCAGCACCAATTTTCAATAAATCAAGCCCCGTTTTTGCGCCTAACAAAAAATCGAAAAAACATAAGTCATACGTTTTTTGTTTAATTTTTTCCAAGGCATTATCAAATGAAAAAGCCCAATCTATTTCAAAATTTTGCCCTTTTATGTCATTCAAATAATTGCTGGTCAGATAAAAATCATCTTCATCATCATCCACTAATAGCAATTTTATCGTATAATCTTTAATCATTTGGTTTTAGGATTAGCTATTAGGACTATCGATAAAATATTTTTTATGAGCAAACTAAAACTGATTGCTCATAACCGAAATCGTTTTTAGGCTTTATTTTAAGAAGTCATTAATTCACTAAATGGCAAAAAAACTGTAAAAATCGCACCTTTATTTGGTTCACTTTTAGCAACAATATAGCCTTGATGATTATCCACAATTTTTTTGCAAATTGCTAAGCCTAATCCCGTGCCTTCAAATTCAGATCGCCCATGAAGACGTTGAAAAATAAGAAATATTTTTTCGGCATATTCTTCGTCAAACCCTATTCCATTATCCACAATTGATATTTTGTAATATTTATTATGTTTAAAAGGAACATCCAGAAAACTCAATTCTTTTCGGTCTGCCTCGTAAGCTTCAATGGAAATATTGGGTTTTTCATTTGGTTTCACAAATTTCAAGGCATTGGTAATCAAATTTTGAAACAGTTGCTGCATTTGCGTCGGTAATGCATCCAGCGTTGGCATGGGCATCATATTTATTTTCGCACCAGTATCTTGAATTTTCATTTCCAAATCGCTCAAAATATTTTCGATAGTCAGCCCTAAATCCACTAATTCAAAAGGTTCGGTTTTTGTGGATAATCTTGAATAAGACAACAGATTTTCAATCAGCAATTTCATACGATTAGCGGCATCCATCATTCTTAATAGATAAAGTTGACCATCTGAACCTAATTTTTCTCCATATTTTCCGTTTAAACGTTCGCCAAATGCCATAATTTTGCGCAGTGGCTCTTGCAAATCGTGTGAAGCAATATACGCAAACTGTTCTAAATCCTGATTGGAACGATTTAATTCTTCAATTTTAGATTTCAAGTCTTTTTGATAAACTTTCATTTCCGTAATATCGACCGTGTTCCCAATAAATTTAATTAATTCATCTTTTTCATTGGTCGTCACCCAGCCTTGCGTATGAACTATTTTTTCAACGCCTTCTAAATTGATTAATCTATGTTCAAAAGAGTAAGGTTTTTTTGTTTTAACCGCTTGTTCAACAATGTTTTTTATCCAATTCACATCATTGTCGTGCAAACGAGATAAATAAAATTCATAGGTTAATCTTTCGGGAAGTTTTGTAATATCACCTCCTGAAAAAAGCCTTTTCAAACCATCCGACCATAGAATTCTATCATTACTTACGTCCCAATCAAAGCTTCCATAATTCATGAGTGCTTCTGCGTCTTTAAATAAACTTTCTGTTTTTGCTAATGCATCGTGTGCTTTTTTTAACTCTTCAATTTTATATTCTAATGTTTTTTTGAGTTCATTTAATTTGGTAATATCTTCGGAAGTTCCCAATACTCTAATAACTTCACCATTCTCGTTTAAAAAACTTCTTCCTTTTACCGCAATTAGTTTTGGATTATGGTTTAGGTCAATGATTCTATGCTCAAATTCGTAGAACAGTTTTTTATTGGCTATGGCCTCTATGGAGATTCTTTTTGCTTTTTCTCTATCTTCCTCCACGATGTGCTCATTGTAAGCGCCATAAGGCATTTTTGAGTCAGGATACAGCGTAGCATCGTAACCAAAAATGTCAAATAAACCATTCGACCATACCACATAATCAGTTCCCAAAGTCCATTCCCAACTGCCATAACTGAAAAGGCTTTCAGCATTATTTAATTGAAATTGTTTTTGTTTTTGCTGTACTGTATTTTCGGTTTCTGCTGTAACATTCTCTGCTACAACCAAAAGTCTAGCAGCCGTACCGTTTTTGTTTTTCTTTAATAAGGTTGCTCTGTTTCGGACAATGTGTATTTTGCCATCTTTTGATAATAATTCAATGTTAAATGAACCATGATTACTTTCTTCAGGATCTTTAAATAGTTGCCCTACCTTATCAAAAAAATCATCTCTATTTTCGTAATTTTTTATAGGAAATAAATTTTTATCAAGGGATAATATTTCTTCGGCTGTGTAATGAGCCACAACGTCCATTTTTTCATTTAAGTAGGTGATTGTTTTAACTTCTAGATCAAGCAAATAAACAAAATCTGGCATGGCACGCAACAAACTGTCAAACAAGTCAGACTGTTTTTCTGAACCAAAAACATTTAGCAAGTATTTGGATAAATCCATCTTTGAAGGTTATTAATCAGTTTTTTAGTGGGAATATTCTTACTTATATCTCAAAGATTCTCATCTTATTATACAAGGTTTTTCGGTCAATTCCTAACAATCTTGCGGCCTTACTTTTGTTGAAATTGACTTCCTTCAGTATTTTTAATATCATATCATGTTCGGCTTCAACCGCTGCTGATTTCAGTGTTGGTTTTAACGTATTGGGTGATTCTGGCACCGTTATCACAGGTGAAATTGTGGATGAATCGTGGTGCGAAATTGCCATCGTTAGTGGCGTGTTGGGTGTATCACTAAATAGTAATTTTACATAATTAGAAATTTCAAATGGCAATGTTTTCGCTTCGATCCAATCACCGTCCGATAATAAGGTAGCTCTTTTAATAACGTTTTTCATTTCCCTCAGATTCCCATACCAAGCATAAGTCATAAAATTTTCAATAACATCCTTAGAAAAACCCTTTACTTTTTTCTCTAATTCAGCATTTGTCTGGTCTAAGAAGAAATGCGCAAAAGTCATTATATCATGCTTGCGGTCTCGCAGGGCTGGCACGTCAATGCTGAATTCATTAAAACGATGATATAAGTCTTCTCTAAATTTTCCTTTTTTAGAACTTTCAATTAATTTCTCGTTTGATGCAACCAAAATCCGCACATCCAAAGGAATTTCTTTGGTTCCTCCTATTCTCTTCATCGTTCTTTCCTGCACAACCCGCAATAACAGCACTTGAACTTCGTATGGAAGATTGGCAACTTCATCCAAAAAAATCGTACCACCATTGGCTAATTCAAAGTGTCCAATTTTCTGATTTAAAGCACCCGTAAAAGCTCCTTTCTCGTGTCCAAAGAGTTCAGAACCCGCTAAATCTTTTGAAATTGCCCCGCAGTCCATGGCCACAAATGGTTGATTCGCTCTTTTTGAATGTAGATGAATTTCTTGAGCGACTGATTCTTTTCCTGAACCACTTTCTCCATAAATCAGCACACTGTAATTGGTGGGAGCAACCAGCTTTATTTGCTTCAGCAAATGCTGTGATTCTTCTCCATTTCCAAAAATATATCGTGGTGCTTTTAAATTCTTTTTCTTGCCTTCCGAATAATTTTCTTTTCCATTGTTTCCTTCAAATTCATTTTGTTTGCTTCCGTCTTGGGTTTCGGTACTTTCAAGGGCTTTTTTGATAGTTAACAGAATTTCGTCTGGAAAAAGGGGTTTCGTGATGTAGTCATAAGCCCCTAATTTCATTACGTTTACTGCAATTTTTATATCTGAATACCCCGTTATAATGAGAACAGGGATAAAGGGGAACTTTTCTTTGATTTTAGCCAGAATCGTTCCTCCGTCCATATCGCCCAACCTAAAATCGGTCATTACCAGATTAGGTCTAAATTCTTGCAGAGCGGCCAAACCAGCATTGCCGTCATGGGCGATGGCAACTTCATAATTATTTTTAGTTAGAAAACGTCGAAGCAATAAGCATATATCGGTGTCATCATCAATTACTAATATTCTTTGCATGGGGTTGGTATAAGTTTTAGCACAAGTAAAATATGGAACACGGATGACGCAGATGCTTGCGGCAACGCAGATTTAAAAAATATTTACTTGTTATATAAATTGATTAAATAGAAATATAACGTAATCCATTAACCAATTGATATTCAAACAATTACTCATTTTTATTTTAGTATTATCGAACAAAAATACGCAAAAATCTGTGTTGCCGAAGGCATCTGCGTTCTATCATTATCTATTACAAAACTCTTCGCATTTGGGCGGATGGGATGCTCATATTTTCTCTATATTTTGCTACCGTTCTTCGAGCAATAATGTAACCTTTTTGAGCCAACAAATCCATTAATTGAAAATCATTCAAGGGGTTTTGTTTATTTTCACCAGCAATTAAATTGACAATTGCCTGTTGAATTTCACGATTAGAAACCTCCTCGCCCGAATCTACTTTAATACCCTCAGTGAATAAATCTTTTAAATTTAGTGTGCCAAAAGGCGTTTGGGCATATTTTCCACTGGTTACTCTTGAAATAGTTGAAATATCCATTCCGATTTGGTCGGCAATATCTTTTAAAATCATTGGTTTCAAGTTACGAATATCCCCCAAATTGAAAAAATCTCGTTGGAATAAAACGATGGCTTTCATGGTTTTCAACATCGTATGTTCTCGCTGTTGAATTGCTTCGATCAACCAATTGGCAGTGCTCATCTTGGTGTTGATATACTGATTTACTGCTTTATTTTTGGTAGAATTTATCGTTTCAGCAAAATTTTTATTGATTTTCAACGAAGGTGTCCGACCATTATTTAGCGAAATATCAATCGACATATCACCAAATAAATTCGTTTCATAGGTGATGATATAATCGGGAATGATGTTGTCTTTCGCCGAAATTGAAGACGTGTTGCCGTCCATAATTGGTTTTGCGTTCAGGGCTGTTATTTGTAGAATAGCTTTTTTAAGTTCATCAGCGGTAATCTTACGCATACGCATAATTTTCTCATAATTTCTTACCGCTAATTCGTCAATATTAAATTCCACAATATCAACAGCTAAATCAACATCAAGGCCTTTTTCTTTTTTACGCTGTAATTGCATCAATAAACACTCCTGCAAATTTGCCGCTCCGATGCCAGCCGGATCCTCCCTTCTCAACACTTTCAAAAGATGTTCTATTTCTTCAATATCAACAAAAATATTGTTGGTAAACGAAACATCATCGGCAATTACATCAGTGGTTATTGTCAAAAAACCATTGTAATCCAAGGAGTCAATGATATAATCCATTAACATAATTTGACGTTCGTTCAACGGTAAATAATGAAGTTGTACTTTCAAATCTGTCCGCCAATCACTTTCTTGAATAATTGGAATAGTGAATAAATCATCATCACTACTGTGATTATTGATATTTGTTTTATAATCGGGTGTGTCATCATTTGCATATTCCTCCCAATCCGAATAATCATTTTCTGGCTTCAAGACTGCCGAATAATCATTGGTTTCATGCTCAGAAATTTCTTCAAAATCATGGTCTGTCACTTCATCTTTTGTAACAATACCCTCTTCCAATAAAGGATTTTCTTCCAATTCATGCTTAATTCGCTCTTCCAATTCTACGGTTGAGAGTTGTAAGAAATTAAGCATTTGGATCTGTAAAGGCGTAATTTTAAAGGTCTGTCTTTGACTTTGA
>Ga0209188_1002161_pt1 | contig 14818 bp, 13 predicted proteins | sample C_130625_EF_Meta_FD_187307 | JGI IMG/M metagenome (GOLD analysis project Ga0209188, IMG submission 187307) | Freshwater microbial communities from Lake Croche, Canada to study carbon cycling - C_130625_EF_MetaG (SPAdes) (version 2) | ecosystem: Environmental > Aquatic > Freshwater > Lake...
TAGATATGTATAGAGCTATTGGCTGGCAAAGACAACTGCATTTATTTGAAGTGCCTTTTTATTATATTGAATATGGGATTGCACAATTAGGTGCAATTGGTATGTGGATGCAGTATCAAAAAAATCCAACAGAGGCTTTAGAGAATTACATGAATGCTTTAAGTTTAGGCGGAACAAAAACTTTACCTGAATTATATAAAACAGCAGGTATTGAATTTAATTTTTCACCCGATTATGTAAAAAAATTAATGGATTTTACTAATCAGGAACTAGAAAAACTATACGCTTAATTAATTGGCGCTTGGATTCGTTGGTCCGTTAGAGGGTCCGTTAGTTGGTCTTGGTCCATTATTAGGTCTTGGCCCGTTGTTCGGTCTATTATTTGGACCATTATTAGGTCTAGGTCCATTATTCGGTCTATTATTTGGTCCGTTATTCAGACGATTATTTCTATTATCTGGGCGTTGATCGTTTCTTTGTTGAGGACCGTTTCTTTGTTGGTCTTTTCTTCTGCGATCATTTTTTTCTAAAGAACGTAAGCTTATCTGACCTACTAATTCCACAAATTCTGGTTCTACTTCTTTATTTTTACTAGTAATTTCTACTGCTTCCAATTCTTCTACAGCTATTCCTTGCTTATTTAATTTTTTAATTTCAATAACACGGTCAATGGTTAAAGGATAATGCTTAGTATTATTAGGTAGGGTATACCACATTAAATTTTTAAAAATATCTTTCTTAATTAAAAATGCTTGACCCATTGCTGTTTGAAGTGTATCTGCATAATCAGGGAAACCTTGTAAGGCATCTAAATAAGTATCTAATTCAAAATTTAAACAACATTTTAATCTACCACATTGACCACTCAATTTTGTTTGATTAATAGATAAGTTTTGATAACGAGCAGCAGTGGTATTCACACTTTTGAAATCGTGTAACCAAGTGCTACAACATAATTCTCTTCCACAACTTCCAATACCACCTACTTTAGCGGCTTCTTGTCTAATACCTATTTGACGCATTTCCACTTTCACTTTAAACTCACCAGCAAAAGTTCTTATTAATTCTCTAAAGTCAATTCTATCGTCTGCTGTATAAAAGAAAGTTCCTTTTTTACCATCTGCTTGTAGTTCAACTTCACTTAATTTCATTTCCAATCTAAGGTCCCTGGCAGCGGCACGACTACGGGCCAATATAGCTGCTTCTCTACTCTTGCTTATATGGTAGGTTTCTAAATCTCTTTCGTTACTTGGTCTTAAAATCTTTTTCATCTCAGGGCTGAATTCATCCGTCCCTCTTTTCTTCAATTGTATACGTACTAATTCACCTGTTAAGGAAATTTCACCAAGGTCAAAACCATTGACCCCTTCTACAGTAACGTAGTCGCCTTTTTCAAAATGTTGTGAACTGGTGTTTCTAAAGAATTCTTTTCTACTGCCTTGTTTGAAGCTAACTTCTACTACTTTGCATTGCGTAGCGGCATCGTCGATAGGTAAATCGCGTAACCAATCATGCACATTTAGTCGATTACAACCCCCTGAACTACAGCCTCCATTACTTTTACACCCGTTTGGTGTTCCTGTTCCACAAGATCCACATCCCATATTATGTAAGTTCTACTGTTAATGAATTTAAATACCATGCCTAGCTTCTTTTCAACAATCCTTTCGCATACTTGCTAGGCTTCTGACAAAATTAAGGTTTTGTTCTGAATGATATGATAGAACTTGATGCCTAAGGCCATAAATAGCATTTTAGGGTTGGCATTTCTCTCAATATAATAGGTGGCCTTGTCAATTTCTTGAATAATGGCCTCCATTTGGCCTACACTTGCTATCTTATTGATTCTTAAGGCAAAATCCTTTAAATCGGGGTCTAAAGGCAGGTCGGTGCCTAGTATTTTTAATCGAATACTTTGCTCTAGTAAATGGTTAAAATACTTCAAAAACTGTTTCTGTGGCTCCCTGCCCATTTTACTGGTCTCATCTACCCATTTTACCTGCGCTACAGGTCCATTTTTCAAGATGGCATTCAGCCATTCTCTGATTTGGCTTAGGTAGTCGGCATCGCTGTGTTGTAATAAATGTAGGGCTTCTCTATAATTGCCATCCGACATGGATGCAATCTGTGCAGCTTTCTCTTTTTCAATTTGTCCTTTATGCATTAAAGCGGCTTCAATTTCATTAGTTGCTAAGCGGGGGACTTTTATAAATTGACAACGACTTAAAATAGTAGGTAAAATATTTTCCTCACTGGCAGCTACTAAAATAATAATGGTGTTGTCTGGGGGTTCTTCAATTAATTTTAAAAGTTTATTCCCTTCCTTGCCTAAGTATTCTGGCATCCACATCACGAGCACCTTATAAGCACTTTCAAAACTTTTGAAAGATAATTTTTTTATTACTTCAGCACACTCATCGGCGCTAATATTTCCTTGTTTATTTTCAGCTTTTATAAATTGTAACCAATCAAACACATTACCATAAGGATAGCCCATGATAAACTCTCTCCATTCTTCAATATAGTTGGCGCTTAAATTTTTTTGACCAGGTTTTTCTGTAATGGAAGGAAATGAAAAATGTAAGTCGGGATGCATGAGTTTGCTTGCCCTATGATATGCTGGTAAATTTTCAATTTGATCAGGTGTATAAAAAACATCTTCTTTAACATCTGTTGTAGGACCTCCAAATAAGTCTGCCACAGAACCTTCATTATTGGCAGGAAGACTTACAATATATTGAGCAAAGGCAATGGCAAGAGGCAGTGCGCCTGCGCCTTCTGGGCCTGCAAAAAGCAAAGCATGACTTAGTCTTTTTTGTTCTACTAAGTGAACCAATTGCTTTTTTAATGCCTCCTGTCCTATGACTTCGCTAAATAACATGCAACGAAGATAATGGATAGTTTATGAAAGCTGATGAAAATGCAAAGCTATAGACTTATTTTAAATACTTCAAAATGTCTTCACTATCTGGCTTAATGTTGCTTGGGAAATAAGCCATCATTTTGCCATTTTCGTCAATTAAAAATTTATTAAAATTCCAGCCAATGCTTGCATCTAAAATTCCATTTTTTGATTTCATAGTAAGCCATTGGTAGATAGGTGCAATATGGTCACCTTTTACATCAATTTTATCAGCTAATGGAAAACTTACTCCATAATTTTTTTTACAAAAAGCAACAATTTCTTCATTGCTTCCTGGCTCTTGTCCACCAAATTGGTTACAAGGAAAACCTAGAATGACTAATTTGTCTTTATATTGCTCATATACTTTTTCAAGACCTTCATATTGAGGTGTATAACCACATTTTGATGCGGTATTGACAATCAATATTTTTTTGCCTTTAAAACTAGCTAGGTTTAAATTTTTACCATCGATACTTTTAACGGTAAAGCTATGAATGCTTTGTGCGTTGGTAGTTAGTACAGTAGCCATAAGTAGAATGCTTAATAATGTTTTCATAGTGTTTATATTTTACACATTAAATATAACAAAATTATTTAGAAAAGGTTGACTAGATAGTATACGCGGCAGCCACCACGCTCAAAGAATTAGGCTTAGCCTTGGCTAATAAAAACTTGCCAATTGACTCTATGGTGGCTCCTGTTGTAATGACATCATCCACAACAAGAATATTTTTATTAGCTATGCTTGCTATATCAATGATAGAATAGCTGTCTGGGCTTAGCTCTGTTCTTTGAACTCTTCCCTTATTAGTTTGACTAATCGTATTTTTATGTTTCACTAGTAGGGGAAGAATTTGAATATGTGGAAGTTTTTCTTGAATACCCTCGCATATAATGGTGGCTTGATTATAACCCCTTGTCCTTTGTTTTTTTTTACTGAGGGGCACGGGCATCATATAGTCAATACTTTTAAAACGTTGGCTATTAATGATTTCTTGTCCAATAATATTCCCCAGTAGCCTACCTGCTTTTTTTTGATTTTTATATTTTAAAGCAAAAACCAAAGACTGCACAATACTATCCTTGGTGAAAAATAAACTGGCACCTGCTTCATACAAGGGTACCCTTCCCCAAAATATTTTTTCAATGGTATTTTTTTCAATAGATAAAAAATGAGTGTAGGGTAAATTTTCTTCGCAGGCCCTACATAAAATACTTTCCATTACTAGTTCTTCAGAACCACAATGCATACAAATATGTGGGTAGAATAAATGTAAAAATCCTGCGCAGTAATTTTGAAGACGATTCAAAAAGGATTTAATGAATATAAATCTATTGAATGTAAGCTTAGATAATATATACTTAGGCATTGAAGAAGAGCTTATAGGCTTCTTCTACTGTTTCTACTGCCACCACACGAATACCTAATTTTTTGGTATCAATTCCTTTTTGGTTAAAACTTGAAATAATAATTTTTTCAAAGCCTAATTTTTCAGCCTCAGCAATTCTTTGTTGAATTCTATTCACTGCTCTAATTTCACCATTCAAACCCACTTCACCTGCAAAGCAAATACCTTGTGGAAGGGGAAGGTCTTCAAAAGAAGAAAGTAAGGCGAGTATAATGGCCAAGTCCATGGAAGGGTCTTCAATTTTTAAACCTCCTGCAATATTTACAAAAACATCCTTCATGCCAAAAGCAAAGCCGCCGCGTTTTTCTAAAACGGCTAATAAAAGTTGAAGCCTCCTTAAGTCAAAACCAGTCACTGTTCTTTGAGGTGTGCCATACACACTTTGTGTGACTAAGGCTTGCACTTCAATAAGTAAAGGACGCATACCTTCCATAGAGGCTGCAATAGTGCTTCCACTTAAAGCCTCATTTCTTTGTGCTATTAAAAAAGCTGAAGGGTTAGTTACTACTTTCATGCCTTCGCTAGTCATTTCATAAATTCCTAATTCACTGGTGCCACCGAATCTGTTTTTTAAAGTGCGTAACATTCTATAAGCGTAATGCCTGTCTCCTTCAAATTGCAATACGGTATCTACCATATGTTCCAATATTTTTGGTCCTGCAATAGTTCCTTCTTTGGTGATATGTCCAATCAAAAAAACGGGTGTGCCTGTTTCTTTAGCAAAGCGTTGAAACTCTGCAGCCGTTTGTTTTATTTGAGAGACGCTGCCCGCAGCCGCTTCAATGGTATTAGATTCTAATGTTTGTATAGAATCGACAATAACCACTGTGGGTTTTAATTTTTTGATGGCTTTAAAAATTGCTGCTGTATGTGTTTCAGTTAATAGAAAAAATTGATCGTTTTTGATATTTAATCTATCGGCGCGCATTTTTATCTGCTGAATACTTTCTTCTCCGCTGATATATAAAACCACTTGCTCCTTCATTAATAACCCTTGTTGTAAAAACAAAGTACTTTTTCCAATACCTGGCTCACCTGCTACAAGAATAATAGAGCCAAGTACTATGCCACCTCCTAATACTCTGTTTAATTCAGCGTCTCCGCTATCAATTCTTTTTTCTGATAAACTATTGACTTCGTTAATGGCAATAACCGTAGTGCCTTTTTGATTGGTATGATACTCTTCCCAAGTACTTTCTTTTTCCTTGCCGCTATCAATTAATTCTTCGGTAAATGTATTCCACTCGTTGCAAGACGGACACTTGCCCGCCCACTTGGTGGATTCGTATCCACAATTGTTGCAAAAGAAAGCAGATTTAGATTTACTCATTTAGTAAAGATATGGCAGTAAAGATAATGGCAAAAATAAAACCAAGTCAAGTAAAAGCCGAAATATCCTTAGAACTTGATCTCTTCTTGCTGATCGTCTAAGAATCGGTATTCTACTAAATGACTCGTATTGGAGGCCTGGGAGCTTAATTTAATTTTATACTTCTTTTTCCAACGCTTAATGATACTGTTGAAAATACCCTTTGTTAAATGTGAATGTATAATCGGATGCACCAAAATAGTCAATGACTTATGACCATGTGTTGTTAAATAAGCAATTTTTTTCTCCATCTCGTCTTCTAATAATAAGGCAGATGTAATTTTTCCTGATCCCCCACAAGCAGGGCAATCCTCAGAAGTATTGATATTTACTTCAGGTCTAATTCTTTGACGCGTTGCTTGTAACAAACCAAATTTTGAAATAGGCAGTACAGTATGTCTTGCTCTATCTGTCTTCATGTGTTCTTCTAAGGCTTCTTGTACTTTTTTACGATTTTCAGGAAGTTTCATGTCAATGAAATCAACCACTATAATGCCACCAATATCTCTAAGTCTTAGTTGTCTAGCTATCTCTTCTGCAGCCTCCATATTGGTTTGTAAGGCATTTTCTTCTTGGTTATTGCTTACACTTTTAAAGCCTGAGTTCACATCAATAACATGTAAGGCCTCGGTATGTTCAATAATTAAATAGGCACCACTATTTAAATTCACTGTTTTACCAAATGAAGATTTTACTTGTTTGGTAATACCGTATTGATCAAAAATGGCTTGGTCACCTGTATACAAAGAAAGTATATTGGCTTTTTGGGGTGCAATTCTTTGCAAGTAACTTAAAGTGATATCGAAAATCTTTTTATCATTTACGACTATTTTATTAAAATCTTCGTTTAATAAATCTCTAAGTATACTAGTGGTTTTACTTTCTTCATTCATAATTCTAGTGGGAGGTAGTGCTCCTTTCAAATTAGTTTGAATATTTTTCCAATTCTGTGTTAGTGTTAATAAATCTTCATGTAATTCTGCAGTTGTTTTTCCAACGGCTGCTGTTCTAACAATAACACCAAAATTTTTAGGCCTTACTGCTTCAAATATTTTTTGTAAACGTTTACGTTCTTCGCCAGAATGAATTTTTTTAGAGACTGCTACAATTTCATTAAAAGGGGTAAGCACGACAAAGCGGCCAGCCAATGAAATTTCACAAGTAAGTCTTGGCCCTTTAGCGGCAATCGGTTCTTTTAATATTTGTACTAAAATAGGGGGCTTACCATTCAATACTTCACTAATTTTCCCTGTTTTTACAATTTCAGGAGCCGATTCAAACTTAGCAAAATCAAACTGATTATTTTGATCAGCAGTTGCCTGTTGTGTATATTTTAAAATTGATTTTATATAAGGGCTTAGGTCGGTGTAATGTAAAAAGGCATCTTTTTCAAAGCCCACATCCACGAAGGCGGCATTCAGTCCAGGGATAATTTTTTTGACTTTTCCTAAATACAAGTCTCCTACAGACCAACGCGCATCTAGTTTTTCGTTATGTATTTCAACTAACTTTTTTTCCTCTAATAAGGCAATTTCAACTCCGTCTGGGGAGCTATTAATAATTAAATCTTTGTTCACGATAGCAACTTTTAAAAACAGTTCGCCCTATAAATAGCAGAACGGCTGTTTTATTTTTTGAGACACATCCACTTTACAAAGGAAGGAAAAGGTAAAGGTAAAGTTGCTTAGTAGATAAGTGGTGTGTGATTTGAAAAGAAGACAAGCGTATTTAGTTTATTAAATACGCTTGTCTTAGGATAGAGAACTATTTGTTCTTTTTCTTATGACGATTCTTTCTTAAACGTTTTTTTCTTTTGTGCGTCGCAATTTTATGACGCTTTCTTTTTTTACCACAAGGCATGTCGAATAATTTTTGTTATAAAATGTTATTTCTTTAATTCTTGAATTCTTTTAGTCACTGCTTGTTTAGCTGCTGGTATATTAATCTTCTCTCTAAGTTTTGTATACCAAAGGATGGCGCTATTTTTTTGGTTGGTCAATTCATAACATTCTGCCAAGTTTACCATGGCTTCCATGTTATTGGGTTCCAGTTCTAGGATGATTAAAAAACGTTCGATGGCTTTTTCATACTGTCCCGATTTTTTACCCCCTAATGCTAAAATAAGTTGGCCGTAAGTATTTTTAGGATTTTTGTCCACTACTTCTTTCACCTTTAAAATGCCTTGCATAGGATTGTCTGAAATATTTCCAAACAAGTAACAGGCTCCTAAATTTATTTTTGATGTATCATTTATAGGATTGATAACCAATGCTTTCTCTAAAAGAACTTTTGCATTCATTGCCATCCATTTCTGAAGGGCAGGTGGTGCGTCAGGCGTTGTTAAGTTATTTACCAACAGCTGGGCTGCAAAAGTGAGGCTTTTTTCAGTATTTTCCAACAAAGCGGCACTGTAAGTATAATATAAATAAGGTTCAAGACGATTTGCTGAATCTGCCCAATATTGTATAAGTTTTTTATAAGCCTTTATGCTATCAGTAGTTGTTTTTGAATTAACTAATTGATTTTCAATTGATAATAATGCAATTTTTTGATCTGCATTGAGATTCAACTTAGCCCCATCAACAATTGATTTAGCGCTAATTTCTTCATTAGCAGTGAGTTGGCTATTTACGGTTGTAGCAGGTTTTTTAGATTTGGGGACTAAAAAGTAAAGGACGCTAAGTAAAAGCAGTCCAATAAAAACAACAATTATCTGTGGTTTCTTCAAAATAGGTCAATTTCTCGCAAAGGTAAGTTACTTAAGTTTGCTTTTAACCTCGTTTACAAATTCTTTTGCTGGTTTGAATGCAGGAATAAAATGTTCAGGAATTTGAACAGCAATATTCTTTTTAATATTACGTCCAATTTTAGCGGCTCTTTTCTTAGTAATAAAGCTGCCAAAGCCACGTATGTATATGTTTTGGCCGTTTGCTAAGTTTTCTTTCACTTCCTTAAACATAGTTTCTAAAGTAACTAATACGTCCACTTTAGGGATTCCAGTTTTTTCAGAAATTTGATTGATAAGATCAGACTTTCTCATGAAGTTTAATTTTGATGTTCGGTATTAAAAATAAATTAAATTTTACCTTTCTACAACTATATTCCAATATTTTTATCCTTTTTAGGCCATAATTATAAGCGTATATACATATAAATAATTTATATATAATATTATATAAATGTGTAATAACTGAATTTCTGTCTAATTTGAACATATTTCCCCAATTTTAATCCATTTTTGTGCTCATGCCAAGGCCCTTCACCCAATTACTTTTAAACTGGAATCAAAATGAGAATCATCGACCCATGCCTTGGAAGGGAGAGAAAGACCCCTATAAAATTTGGTTAAGTGAGATTATTTTGCAACAAACCAGGGTCGAACAAGGATGGGCTTACTATGAAAAGTTTCTAAAAAATTTTCCAACTGTATTTGAATTAGCTGCAGCCAAGGATGAAAAAGTATTTAAACTCTGGGAAGGATTAGGTTATTATAATCGTTGTAAAAATTTATTATTTACAGCAAGGCATATCGTAAAAGATTTTAAAGGAGAATTTCCCACTACCTATGAAGGTTTATTATCTTTAAAAGGAGTTGGGCCCTATACAGCATCGGCCATTGCTTCCTTCGCTTATAATTTACCTTATGCAGTAGTAGATGGCAATGTATTCAGGGTCTTTTCAAGATTTTATGGTAATGACACAGCCATTGATACCAAAGAAGGCATACATATTTTTAATAAAATAGCCTCTGAAAATTTATCAAAAACACATGCAGGTATTTATAATCAAGCCCTCATGGATTTTGGTGCTACTATTTGCAAACCTATGGCAGCTCAATGTCCTAGCTGTGTCATGCAAAAAAAATGTATAGCTTTTACACAAAACCAAGTAAACTTATTACCTGTTAAATTAAAAACAATTCAAAAGAAAAATAGGTTCTTTGACTTTTTCATTTTTAAATACAAGGATCAATTCTTAATTCAAAAAAGAGCGGAAGGAGATATCTGGTCCAACCTTTATCAATTTTATTTAATTGAAAATGAAAAACTTATTACGATCGACAAAAAATATATTCAAAAATTAATCTTGGAGCCTTTAGCTATCTCTTCAAAAAATATTATTTCATTATTACCTTCTGCAGTTTATAAGCAGACACTTACACATCAGCAAATAGGAGCAAGGTTTATCATAATAAGCCTAGATATCAAACCAGCCCTTTTTGCCAAGGCCTTATGGATAAAAAAAGAAGGGTTTACAAAGTATCCCTTTCCTAAAATCGTTAACGATTTTTTAAAAATAGCGATGGCTAAGGGTAAATCGGAATTTTCTTTTTAAAAATTGTAACTTTCCATTATAAATTCATCCACTTTGGAATATCACACGGGGCATTTATTTAATTTACTTACAGCCAATAGGGCCAGTCTGCAAGAAGATAGTGTCTTAATTATATTAATCTTTATTTTATTATTTCTATCATTTGCTATTGCTGGATCGGAAGTGGCTTTCTTTTCTCTTTCTTACAAGGACATTCAAGTATTAAAAACAAAGCGCTTTAAACCCTTTCAAAGAATTGTTTCTTTATTAGAGGAGCCTAAGAAATTATTAAGTTCAATGCTCATCGCCAATAGCTTTATTAATATTTGTATTATTTTAATTGCCAATATTTTAATAGATCATTTTTTTATTTTTGATGCGATCTCCTTTCCTGGATTAGAATTTATTATAAAAGTAATTGCTGTCACTTTACTGCTTTTATTTTTTGGAGAAATTTTACCAAAGGTAATGGCCACTCAAAATAATATTCGATTTGCTCAAGACTTCGGTTTTATTATTCAAGTAGTGTATGTGATTTTTTCAAAACCCAGTGGTTTATTAGTTAAGTATACCAATTTGATTGAAAAAAAATTAGAACAAAAAAGAGTAGGCAGTTCATATAGTATGGAAGAATTAGACCATGCTATTGAATTAACCACATCACCTAATAATCAAGCCAATGAAAAAAGTATTTTAAAAGGCATTGTTAAGTTTGGAAATATTTCTGTTAAGCAAATCATGAAAACAAGATTAGATGTATGTGGGGTAGATGCCTCTATTTCTTTCAATGATTTATTAGCCCATATTAAGGAGCATAATTATAGTCGATTTCCTATTTACAAAGAAGACTTAGACACTATTGCGGGAATTATTCACACCAAAGATATTATTCCCCATATTAGTGAAAATGCAGACTATGATTGGAAACCCTTAATTCGTCCTGCATTTTTTGTGCATGAACAAAAAATGATTGAAGATTTATTAAAAGAGTTTCAATCAAAGCGTATTCACTTTGCAATAGTAGTGGATGAATTTGGTGGAACTAGCGGTATCATTACATTAGAGGACATCTTAGAAGAAATTGTAGGGGATATTAAAGATGAATTTGACGAAGAAGAATCGATGATAAAAAAAATTGATGAGTACCATTATATCATTGAAGGAAAAACAACTATTATTGATTTTTGTAATTTTATAGAAATTGCTACTAATTATTTTGATACTGTAAAAGGTGAAAGTGATACGGTTGCTGGTTTATTTTTGGAATTAGCTGGGGCTTTTCCTTCGGTACAACAAGTAGTTAAGTTCAAGCAATTTAGTTTTACAGTTCTTGAAATTCAAAAAAATAGAATTCATAAGGTTCAACTCATCATTACGCCTTTGCCTACTCAAAATGTTGAACATGTATAAGCTAAGGAGCAGCATAATAATTACTTTAGTATTTTTCATATTATTTTTAGTAGCTTGTAATAGCCCTTATACCGTCAAACATAAAGGGTATTCACAAATTTTCTTTCCTACAAAGACCTACCAAGCTTTTAATCAAGTAACGGCTCCATATAGTTTTGAATATCCAACTTACGCAGTCATTGATGAAAATATAAATACGCAAAGAACGGGTCTTCAAAAAGGCAAGTGGTTGAATATTCGATTTCCTGGTCAAGAAGCAACCATATATATAAGTTACATTGCCATGCAAGCCAAACAGCTTGATACCTTAGTTAAGGATGCTTATACTTTTGCCAATAATCATAATAATATGGCTAGCTCCATAGCGGATTCTCTTTTTCAAAATCCGCAAGGGGTGGAAGGTGTTTTCTTCACAATAGGTGGTGAAGTAGCAACACCCTATCAGTTTTTTTTAACCGATTCTACACATCATTTCTTTAGAGGGGCCTTGTATTATGATGCCAGCCCTAATCAAGATTCATTAGCACCTGTCAATGCATTTTTATTGAAAGACATTCAGCATATTTTGAATACGTTTAGATGGAAAAAATGATATCTTTATCCCATAAATTTTTCTAATGATTATTATTGACAATGTTTTAGTGAGCGACTTACTAGTAGAAGAACAGTTTGTTTGTGATTTATCTAAATGTAAGGGGGCCTGTTGTGAAGACGGTGATGCCGGTGCGCCATTGGAAAATAAAGAAAAGGAGTATGTAAAGGAATTTTATGAACAAGTAAAGCCATACATGACAAAAGAAGGTATCAAAGAGGTGAATGAAGTAGGTCCTTATTTATATGATCGTGAATTTGGTTGGGTAACACCTACCATCAATGGTGCCATATGTGCTTATGGCTATAAAGAAAAAGGGATTATTAAATGTGCCTTTGAGCAAGCCTATAATGATGGCAAGATCCCCTGGAAAAAGCCCCTTAGTTGTCACTTATTTCCCATTAAAATTCAGAAGAGTAAGTTAGATCCAACGAAAGAGTATGTAAATTATGAACCTAGAGAAGATTTATGCAAATCGGGCTGTTCTTTGGGTGTTAAATTAAAAGTGCCCGCCTATCAGTTTTTAAAGGAGTCCATTGTTAGAAAGTATGGGGAAACATTTTATGAGACCTTGGATGCTACAGCAAAGCATCTTAAAAATAAATAACTATTTTTGTCCTCATGGAAAGTATTTACGCAGCTTCCTTTCTTGAAAAAAGCACCGCCAAAGCGGTTGATAAAGCACACTATAAAAAAATTAATTTTAATATTGGCAAGTATAATGCTGTGGTACCTAAAGGCAAAGAACAGTTCACCGATTTAAACCGTGTCAAAGAGTTAGCCAAAAATAAAAAATGGGATGCCATTGAACATTTAGACATCTACCTTACTCAATTTGAAGAACAGATTACTAAAAGAGGCGCAAAAGTATTATGGGCAGAAGATAGCGAACAAGCTTTACAATTCATTGGAGAAATTTGCAAAGAAAAAAATTGCAAATCCATTGTAAAAAGTAAGAGCATGGTTACCGAAGAAATTCATTTAAATAATTATTTAGAATCGGTTGGTATAGAAAGTGTAGAAACAGACTTAGGGGAATATATTCAACAAATGGATGGAGAAGCGCCCTATCATATTGTGACTCCAGCTATGCATAAAAGTAAAGAAGATGTGGCTAAATTATTTAATGAGAAATTAGGCACCGATATTAATTTAACCCCAGAACAATTAACGCTAGTTGCAAGAAAAAATTTAAGAGAAAAATATGTAGAAGCAGAGATAGGCGTAACAGGTGCCAATTTTATTATTGCAGATGTGGGCGCTATTGCAGTGACAGAGAATGAAGGTAATGCAAGACTATCGGCAGCTATGCCAAAAACACATATAGTGGTGGTGGGCATTGAAAAAATGATTCCCTCTATTAATGACCTTGGTTTATTTTGGCCTTTATTAGCCACTTATGGTACTGGACAACAAGTAACAGTTTATAATAGTATCATCTCAGGTCCAAGACAAAAAGACGAAACGGATGGTCCTGAACAGATGTATGTTATTTTACTGGACAACGGACGCACCGATTTATTAGCCAATGCAAAAAGTAGAGAAGCTCTTTATTGCATTAGATGTGGTGCATGTTTAAACGCTTGTCCAATTTATAAAAATATTGGAGGCCATGCCTATGATACTACCTATAGTGGACCTATTGGAAGTGTGATAACTCCTCATTTAAGAGGCATGCACGACTATAAGCATTTAAGTTATGCTTCAAGTTTATGTGGTAACTGTACAGAGGTTTGCCCCGTTAAAATAAATTTACACGAGTTATTATTGGAGAACAGAAAAGAATCGGTGGATTTAGGAGAAGCAAGTTTTGCTGAAAAATTTGCATGGAAGGCTTGGAAGCAAACTTCAATGAATAGAAAACTCATGAACCAAGGCACAGCGCCTATCAAAAATTGGGTCATTAATAAAATGTTTAAAGGTTGGTCCAATCAAAGAGCCCCTTTGGAATTTCCTACCAAAACATTTAATCAACTTTGGAAAGAAGGGCATAAGAAATAATCTTTCATTTATATCATTACATACCATCTGCATCAGCAATAGCTTCCACTGGATCTTTCTGATTTTTTAAACTTCTATTTACTAAATACACACCAATAAGAGTGCAGATTGTCCCTGCTATACTAGTAATACTCATTTTTTCATTCAATAGTAAAGAACCAACCCAAATGGCAACAATTGGATTAATATAAGCGTATAGAGAAGCAATAGCAGGATGTAAATGCTTCATACTATAAATAAAAGAAATAAAGGCAAAGATGGATCCGCCAATAACCATATATATAATGACCCACCAAGAAATAGCTGGAATTTCATGAAGCGCAATATAATTACCGGAATATAAAGTAAACAGGCCCATAGTGATCGCACTTATAAGCATTTGCCAGCCTATGGAGTAATAAGCATTCATATCAATTTTATTTCTTGCTATAATAATTGAACCTATACTCCAAGTAATCATAGCAAATAGGGATAAGCCAATGCCTAATGCATAGTGCGTTCCATGTATTGATAAACTATCCTTATAAAATATAAAGGCAATACCCAATAAACCTAATAATAAACCAATTAGCGTTTGGGCTGTAATTTTTATGGCTTTAAAATAAAATCTTTCAATGAGTACTACCGACAAAGGATAGAGTGCTGCAATTAAAGCTGCAAGCCCACTAGTTATAAATTGTAAACCATAAGTAGCAATTCCATTGGAGGAAACAAACATTAAAAATGCCATGGGAATTAGCCATAGAAATTGTTTAAATGAAGGAAAGCCTTCGCCTCTTAATAAAAAAAAGCTTACATAAATACTACCTCCTAAAAAC
>Ga0209188_1002165_pt1 | contig 14805 bp, 11 predicted proteins | sample C_130625_EF_Meta_FD_187307 | JGI IMG/M metagenome (GOLD analysis project Ga0209188, IMG submission 187307) | Freshwater microbial communities from Lake Croche, Canada to study carbon cycling - C_130625_EF_MetaG (SPAdes) (version 2) | ecosystem: Environmental > Aquatic > Freshwater > Lake...
TTTATTTCTTGTTTTTTCTCACCAGACTTTAAAATATGATTGTGCGCCACAGCATTTTTATCATACAAAAAATAAGTAAAACAATTTTTTTCGAACCACACATTGCCCCCATCAACATTAGCTTTGTAGTTTACTTTTTTATTCCATTGTCCTTTGTTTTCGGCAAAATATACATGTTTATGTTCGTGCTTGTTTGCCAAAACATGGTTCAAATGAATCATTAACATTAAAACAAAAAATGTATTTTTTACTCGGAGCATTTAATTTGAATGAGTTAAATTAGCTGATATCAAAATAACTATTGGGTGTAAAAATAGAATAGTAAACACATTTGTAAATTTATTTTTACTTTGCCCATCATTTCAAATTGTCATATTATGCAATATTTAGATAATATTTTATTCGTTATAATTTTAGGATGTGTGTCATTTCTATTCGCAAAAAACATTGGTAAAATAAAACGCAACATCAATTTAGGAAAGCCAAAAGAAATTAAAGATAGAATTTCGGAGCGTTGGCGCACGATGCTTTTGGTTGCTATTGGTCAGCAAAAAATGTTGGTACGCCCTACAGCTGCCATCATGCACATTTTTTTGTATGTTGGTTTCATCATCATTAATATTGAGGTAGTAGAAATTATTATTGATGGTATTTTTGGAACGCATCGCATACTATCATTTATGGGTGGTTTCTATTATTTTTTAATATCCATTTTTGAAATATTAGCTGTTTTAGTAATTGTAGGATGTGTAGTTTTTTTAGTGCGTCGCAATTTTATCAAACTAAAAAGGTTTATGAGTAATGATTTAGATGGCTGGCCGCGCAGCGATGCAAATTATATTTTAATTACAGAAATATTATTGATGAGTGCTTTTTTGTTTATGAATGCTGCGGATGGTTCCATAATGACATTATCAGAAATTGCACATGAAAGCAATCATTACACAGATGCAGCAAGAAATATTTTTTCTGTAGGAACATCATTTGAGAGTGGTTTGGATTTCCCAATCAGTAGTTTTTTATCTGGTATGCTGCCCGATTCAATTAGTTCATTAGAGATGATTGAACGCGGCTGTTGGTGGTTTCACATCATTGGAATATTAGCTTTTATGAACTATTTGCCATATTCAAAACACTTCCACATCATTCTTTCGTTCCCAAATGTTTTCTATTCTAATTTAGATGCAAAAGGGCGTTTCAGCAATTTAGAAAGTGTTACCAATGAAGTGAAATTGATGCTCGACCCTAATGCAATTCCAGCATCTGATGTTCAACCAGCAGGCTTTGGCGCTAAAGATGTAACCGATTTAAGTTGGGTTCAATTAATGGGCGCATATAGTTGCACCGAGTGTGGCCGTTGCACCAGCAATTGCCCTGCAAACCAAACAGGAAAGTTGCTTTCGCCGCGCAAAATTATGATGAGTACACGCGACCGTTTGGAAGAAGTAGGACGCAACATCGATAAAAACGGAGCAGACTATAAAGACGAAAAATCGTTGTTAGGCGACTATATTACTGCTGAAGAATTATGGGCTTGCACAACCTGCAACGCTTGTACTGAAAGTTGCCCAATAAATATCGACCCACTTTCAATTATTGTTGACTTACGTAGATATTTGGTAATGGAGCAATCATCAGCACCAGCTGCATTAAATGGAATGTTTACGAATATTGAAAACAATGGCGCGCCTTGGCAATTCTCTCCAACAGATAGGTTGAATTGGAAAAATGAAGAGTAGCTATTTACTAACCAGCATTTTATAATCTAACAAACTAGCTTCAATTACTTTGTACGCCTCTTGTTTGTTATATACATGTGTAATTTCTACTTGATTATTTATATCGCCAGGCTTTAGTTTGTAGGTAAGAAAATAATGCTTCAGCCTATCAATCAATCTTGCAGGAACATCAGCAATGTCAGTGTATTCGCCATAAACAATATCGTCTTTCATAACTGCTATTATCTTATCATCAGCCTCATCATTATCAATCATTCTCAAGCCACCTATGGGTATTGCTTGCATTAAAATATTTCCATGAATAAGTTTCTCTGTTAGTATGCAAATATCAAGAGGGTCACCATCTCCAACCATTTTATCTCTGTAAGTTTGCTGTTTGCAATATTCGGCAATGTTTTGCCCGCAGTAGGTTTGTGGTATAAAACCATAAGGAGTTGGACATACGTTTGAAAACTTTTGCGGCCTATCTACTTTTAACAGGCCGCTATCTTTATCTAATTCGTATTTAACAGTATCGCTAGGTACAATTTCTATATATACCGATACTTGGTAAGGGGCTTTGTTACCGGCGTTTATGCCGTGCCATGGATGCGCAATGTTTGAAGGATATTTCATGATTTTTTTACTTATTGTAAAATTGTTACTAAATGGTTAATAATTTTTTTTTTAAATAAATTTTGAAATAAAGATTTGTTTTATACATTTGCAAAATAAACATCGAATTATAATTAAAATTAAATAAAATGAAAAAGGTATTATTTTCTTCTTTAGCTGTTTTAGCAATGTTATTGGTATCACAAGTTGTTTTAGCTGCTGTGTCAACTCCTACACCACCTCCAACACCAACACCAATTGATGGTGGTTTAACTTTGTTAATTGGTAGTGGTATAGCTTATGCTGCTAAAAAAGGTTACGATAGTCGTAAGAACAACAAAGCGTAATTAATTTATACTAATTAATATACTCGGCTTTCTCTAACAAGAGAAGGCCTTTTTGGTTTATAGTTATTCAAATAATTAAGTGTTCAAGAATCTCAACGTATTTTTTAAACTTCAGGCTGAAATAATAAATGTAATAGTTGCAGAATTTTTTATTCAACTTATTAATACATCTCTTTTTGCCATACAGCTTATTTATATGCAGAAGGCTGGATTCAGTGATTATGAAGGGGCGTTAGCCGTTTCATATAGATTTTTAGGTGTATTGTTATTTGCCTTCCCCTTAGGCTTAATTATTAGAGGACGCAAAGTTTTAGGGTTATTCAAATTTGCTTGTTACACTTCACCGATATTATCGTTTGCAATTATTTATGCCATTCAATATAACATTACCTGGCTATTGTTATCTTCTCAATTTTTATGGGGTATTTCATTTACATGTATTCAAATACCAGTCATGCCATATATTCTTCGCAATTGTAAAGCCGAATCACAAACTGCAGCAATATCATTAAGTTACAGCACATTTAGTTTTGCTGGCATTTTTGGAGGTATTATAATGGCGGTTTTAAATAACATGAATCCAATAGTTTTTAATGAAAGGGTTTTGCTGCAAATACTTACTGTGTTGGCATTTATTAGTATATATTTTATTCATAAAGTACGAGTAGTTGAGCATGTGCCATTAATAAAAACTAAACGAAGAGACTTGGGTGATTTTGATTGGGGAATTATTTCAAAAGCACTTATTCCAACACTTATTATTGCTGTTGGAGCAGGATTGACTATTCCTTTTATAAGTATTTTTTTCTACAATATTCATGGAATGGATACTGACGGATTTTCTATTCTTAACTCTGTTGGTGCTCTGTTAGTAGCTATTTCGGCCTTGTTGGTTCCTTATATAAAAAATAATATTGGTTATAAAGTAGCAGTTCCTACCACACAGTCTTTTGCAGTAATAGCTTTGGTATTATTGGCTACCACACAGTTTTATAGCGATTTGAAAATTGCAGTATACATAGCTGCTGGCTGCTTTCTATTAAGACAACCTCTCATGAATATGGCAGGTCCAATGACAACCGAAATTGTAATGAAATATGTTGGTAAGCGTAATCAGGAAATTGTAAGTGCACTTACTGCGGCAATATGGAGTGGTAGTTGGTTTATTAGTTCTAGAATTTTTGCTGCTTTACGCGAAAAAGGAATTGATTACGTATATGTATTTTTAGTTACAGCACTGCTATATGGTATTGGAGTTGTGTGGTATTATTTTTTGATTGCAGATTATGTAAGAAGAGAAAAACTAGGTTTAATTGAATCGGACTAGTGGCAGGCATTTATATTCATATTCCATTTTGCAAACAAGCTTGTCATTATTGCGATTTTTATTTTTCCACCTCGCAAAGAAACAAGGATGGCGTAATAGAAGCAATTGCAAATGAAATAAAGTTACAGCAAGATTTTTTTGATGTAGGGGAATTGGTTGAAACAATTTATTTTGGAGGCGGTACACCTTCGCTGCTTAGTTATTTTGATTTCCAAAAAATTGTTGATGCAATATATACTAACTTCAATGTGGCTGCAAATATTGAGTTTACAGTTGAAGCCAATCCTGATGATATCAACCGTGAGAAATTGAAGGAATTAAAAAAAATTGGTGTAAATAGGCTAAGTATCGGAATACAATCTTTTAATGATGATGATTTAGAAACCATGAATAGAAGCCATAATGCAAATCACGCTCTTGCATGTGTAGCTTTAGCAAATGAAATGGGCTTTAATAACATTAGTATTGATTTAATGTACGGTTTGCCAAATCAAACCAACGAATTATGGCTAGAAAATTTATTCATAGCAAGCAAATTAAATGTTCAACATATTTCGTGCTACTGCCTTACTGTTGAGGAAAGAACAGCATTGTATAAATTGATAAAAACCAATAAAATTGCTGATGTTGATGAAAATATTTCGTCTGTTCATTTTACTACTTTAATGAATTGGGCATCGGAAAATAGTTTTGAGCACTATGAAATTTCAAATTTTGCGAGAGAGGGTTTTAGAGCAGTGCACAATACAAATTATTGGCTTAATAAAAACTATTTAGGAATAGGACCCTCGGCTCATTCATACAAAAAAAACTTCAGGCAGTTTAATATTAAAAATAACATTCAATACATCAAAAATATTAAAAATAGCCAAGTGTATTTTGAACAAGAATATCTAACCGAAACCCAACTTTTTAACGAATATATATTGACCAACCTCCGCGCTAATTGGGGAATTAATATAGAACATATTAAGAAAAATTTTGAAAATATTGTTTTGTTTGATTTTGAGAAAAAACTGAAAATTCAAATTGAAAAAAACTGGATTTTAAAAACCTCAACTGCTTACACATTAACTACTGAAGGTAAATTTTTCGCAGATTACATAGCAGCTGAACTGTTCGTATAATATGTTTTTATTAAGTGATAGTTGATTCATTATTTAAACATTTACGTAGCTTTACACAAAATAATTTAATGTCTATTTTCAATATTCTGTACAGCACATTTACATTCAAATGCCCACGATGCAATAAGGGCAAATTATACCTTGATTCAGATTTGTATAACCTAAAAAAAGTTGATAAGATGCATGAAGAATGCAGTCATTGTCATCTAAAATTTGAAAGAGAAGTTGGTTTTTTTTATGGTGCTATGTATGTAGCTTATGGCCTTGTTGTAGCTGTATTTATAATTACATATTTGTCATATCTTTTTTGGTGGCATAAATATTTTTCAGAATTGGTTTACGCAACATTTCTTTCATTATTTTATATTGTTTTTGCCCCATTTACATTACGCTATTCGAGGGCGCTATGGCTTAATATATTCGTCAAGTTTGAAAAAAGTTTTGCTTGATTTCCTAAATTTATAATCAGTTATTAAAAGTTTAATCTCAATTTCATAAAGTTGTTTAAACAAGTTTCTTTTACTTTTTTTTGGGTTTTATTCTTTGGTTTTGTAACAAATACAGAAGCGCAATTGATTGATGTAAACTGCTACAATGGCAGTTTACTCAGCGACATAGAATTTCTACCAACTAGTAACGATTTTGAATTAATAATTGACGGCGAAAAGCAAAAATCAGCAATCGTTAATAGCATCTATAATATCACTGCCGATGATGATAGTTTATTGATTTCCCTTGATTTTTCACCAATAAAAAAAGCTAAGAATATTATTTTTAAAGCTTCCAATAATTGTTCTTTCAAAATTAAGCCAACATTGCCATTGCTATCGCAAAGAATACTTGAGCAAAGTGTTTTGTTTACGAGTAGCAACTGTTTTATTAAGTTGGATAATATTTTGAGTCTCGATAATTATGTAGCAGGAGTTATAGAAGCCGAAGTTGGCTCTAAACAGCCATTTGAATATTATAAAGTGCAAGCAACAATTTGTAGAACATACGTTTTGGCGCATATGCGAAAGCATGAAAAAGAAGGATACAATATGTGCGATAAAGAGCATTGTCAGGTATTTAAGGGTAAAAGCATGGCTAATATTGATATTACAAAAGCAGTTGATGAAACAAGTAATAGCGTAATTGTTGATGAAAATTTGAATTTAATAGTAGCTGCATTCCATAGCAATTGTGGAGGACAAACAATCAGTTCAGCTGATATCTGGAATAAAGCACAAAGTTATTTGCAACCAGTGCGCGATACTTTTTGCATTAACTCACGCAATGCTCATTGGGAAAAAGAAGTGAGTAAAAAAAATTGGTTCAAATATTTAAATAAGAAATTTCCTCAAATAGATAGTATAAAATTTCCAAGAAACTTCAATTACGCTCAGCCTATAAGAAGCAAAGAATTTGTGGTGAAAGACATTAAAATTTTATTGAAAGATTTGCGTTCAGATTTTACATTAAAGTCAACTTTTTTTTCGGTTGAAGATGCTGGTGAAACCTTAATTTTTAAGGGCAGGGGTTTTGGACATGGAATAGGTCTTTGCCAAGAAGGAGCTATACGCATGGCCAAAACAGGTTATTCTTATGCCGATATAATTCATTTCTATTTCAAAAATGTTACAATTGTTAATCTAAGCAAATTGTTTTTTTTTAAAGATTTAGACTAATAAAATATCATTTATTTTCAGCATCGAAATAAAAAAATAATTTTGCATAAATTAATTTTACACAACATGGATACAGCTACAAAAGGGGTAACTTTAGATGAGTTACAAAAGTTTAAAGATTCTGATTTTTTACCACTAAACGGTACTGATTATGTTGAGTTTTATGTAGGCAATGCAAAACAATCTGCTTACTATTATCAGGCAGCTTTTGGTTTTGAAATAGTAGCTTACGCAGGCCTTGAAACGGGTGTTAAAGACCGTGCTTCATATGTATTACAACAAGATAAGATCAGAATTGTGCTTACAACTTCTTTCGACCCGAATAGTGAAATATCAGAACATGTTCGCTTGCATGGTGATGGAGTAAAAGTACTTGCTCTTTGGGTAGATGATGCAGCATATTCTTTTGATGCCACAACAAAACGTGGTGCAAAAGTTGCAATTGAACCACAAACACTGAAAGATAATTTTGGTGAAGTAAAAATAGCTTCAATAAAAACGTACGGTCAAACAATACATACGTTTGTTGAAAGAAAAAATTATACCGGAGTATTTTTGCCAGGTTATGTACCAATGAAATCTAATTTCAAATCAGAACCAATAGGCTTAATGTTTATCGACCACTGTGTAGGTAATGTAGAGCTGGGTAAGATGAATGAGTGGGTAAAATTTTATGAAGATGTATTAGGCTTTAAACTCATCATAACTTTTGATGATAATGATATTTCAACCGAATATACTTCACTTATGAGTAAAGTTGTAAGTAATGGAAATGGTTATGTAAAATTCCCAATAAACGAGCCTGCCCACGGTAAAAAGAAATCCCAGATTGAAGAGTTTATTGACTTTTACCGTGGTCCTGGAGTACAGCATCTGGCACTGGCTACCAACGATATACTCCATACAGTTTCTACATTACGACAACGTGGTGTAGAGTTTTTGTATGTACCCGATAATTACTATACAGATGCTGTTGAGCGTGTAGGAAAAATTGATGAAGATTACGAGGAATTAAAAAAATTGAATATTTTAGTTGACCGAGATGAAGAAGGATATTTGTTACAGATATTTACAAAACCAATCCAAGATAGACCTACAGTTTTCTTCGAAATAATTCAAAGGAAAGGCGCAAAATCATTCGGGAAGGGTAATTTCAAAGCTTTATTCGAATCAATTGAACGTGAACAGGAAGTTCGCGGAACCCTTTAGAGCATTAATATATATTAGCAATTAGGCCTGAGTTTTTTATTTAGGATTAAACCATATTTAGTTTAAGATGACAATACACAAAGCCTTTCAGGTTATTATAATTTTATATATCTGTTTATTTTCGTGGCATTGTCGAACTAGTAAGAACAATTTAAGACCTCAAACTGAGATTCAAAAACTTGTTGAAACACAACCTAGCAAAGAAAAAGCTACTCCAATTATCGACCATAAAAGCTCAACGTATTTAAGCAAAAAAATGTTGGATAATCAATTCAATTACAAATGGCTTAATTCAAAATTTTCAGTCACAACAAATGTAGATGGCAAAACAAATAGTTTCAGCGCGTCAGTTCGAAGCAGAAAAGATAGTGCTCTTTGGATTTCATTGTCAATGTTTGGTTTAGAAGGAGCGAGACTTTTGGCTACATGCGACAGCGTTAAATTTGTTGACCGTATAAATTCAAAATATTTTAAAGGTGATTATTCTTATCTGAGTCAAATACTAAACACCGAAATTGATTTTGAAATGTTGCAAGCAGTACTTATTGGTAATAGTGTCGAATTTTATAGCGAAGATGATAAGCTGCGCACCTATATAGAAAATGGAAATCAGGTATTGAGTACCATTAGAAAACGAAAAATTAAAAAGGTAATAAACAACGCTACTTCAGAACAAAATATATTGAAAGAATTAGTGCAACGTATTTGGTTAGATGCATCAACATACAGAGTAAAAAAGAATGTGATTAATGATTTTAACACCAGTAGAACTTTTGAAGGAAATTATGGTAACTTTCAGTTGGTCGACTCGCTTTTATTCCCTTTTGAAGCTGAGTTTTCTATACAAGCACAACGAACTATGAAAGTTTCAATTAACTACTCAAAAGTAGAAATAAACAATGTTCAATCTTTGCCATTTTCTATACCTTCAAAATACGAGTCGATGAAGCAAAATTGAATTTTATCAACAGATAATTTTGTACATTAGCCAAATCTTAATTACATCAGTTTGCAGAAATTAGCTACCCTTATACTTATTTTTTTACTAGCTTTTTTTGAAGTTTCGTTTTCACAGATTGATGATTTTGGCTTTCCTTTTTTACGTAACTACTCGCCTGAAGAATATATAGGTTCAAATCAAAATTGGAGCATCATACAAGATAAAAAAGGTGTGATGTATTTCGGTAACAGTCCTATTGTATTAGCACTTGAAGGAACTAGATGGAAGGCCATTGAAACATCAAATTTATCTGTTGTGCGTTCTATGGATATTGATACTTCAACAGGTATTATTTATGTAGGAGCGCAAAATGATTTTGGATATCTAGACATTAACTCTAAAGGGCAAAAAGTTTACAAATCCTTATTGCATTTGGTAAAACCTAAAATGGATGATTTTAATGATGTTTGGTACACTTATAAAACGAACGAAGGTGTTTTTTTTGTAAGCAATTACGCTATTTTTAGGTTACGTGATGGCAAGTGTAAGGTTTGGGAAAGTGCAGAAGGTTTATTTCACACTGCATTCAAAATAGATAACAAAATAATTATAAGGGTAAAAGGTGAAGGATTAAAAATCATTGATGGAGATGTTTTGAAAAACATTGAAGGTTCTGAAATTTTCAACGATGCAAGAGTAGATTTTATATTGCCATATCATTCAAATTTTATTTTAGGTAGTCGAAATTTAGGATTATATACAATCCAATTTAATTTTCTTGATAAGTTTAAACCACAATGTACCCTTGAAAAGGTAAATACAAATGCCGATAATTTTCTTCAATCAAATGAAATAACTAGAGCCATAAAATTAACTAATGGTAATTATGCAATAGGTACAATTAAAGGTGGCGCTATAATTTTAAACGAAAAATTAGATATTATCTCAATTATAGATGACAATATTGGATTACAAGATTTAAAAGTTAGTTACTTATACGAAGATGCGCAATCAAATTTGTGGTTGGCTTTAGATAAAGGAATAAGTTGTGTAGAGATTAATTCATCCTTCAGAAATTTGACGTCGCAAAATGGGCTAAAAGGTACTGTAAAGTCGATGCTAAGATTTAATGAATCTTTCTTTTTTGCTACATCTCAAGGATTATACGAGTATAGAAAAGGTGACAAAATCCTAAAACAAATATTAGAAAAACCGATTGAAACTTGGGATATAAGTGAATTTAAAAATATTAACGGAGAAAAATCTATTCTAGCTGCAACATCTAATGGTTTGATACAAATAGTCAATGGAAAACAACTAAAAATTTCTGACAACTTTAGCTATAAAATACTACAATCAAAAAAATTTAAAAATCTTGTTTATGTTGGATTATATCATGGTTTTGAAACGTTTAAATTCATCGACGGAAAATGGGTTTCTCAAGGAATTCTGAGTGGTTTAGATGGTGAAGTATTAGACATTGATGAGGACGATTATGCAAACCTTTGGTTATGTACGAGAATTGATGGATTAAGATTTTTGAAAAATTTAAATAAAATAGGCGACTATCCTAAGTTTGAAATAATAAAATATGATGTGGAAGATGGTTTACCCACTAATAGCGATAATTTTATATATAAATTCAAAAATAAATTTGTTGTTAACACTACACAAAATCAACTATTCAAGATTGTTACAGTAAGCAAGAATGGTCGATTGAAATATAATTTTATTCGTGATACTATCATTGATTCTAATTTCTACAAAAACCATAGATATATTTATAAACTAAGTCTAGATAAAAATGAAAATATATGGATGCAAACATATTGTGATGACCTTCTAAAATTCGAAAATGGAGTTGCACTGCTTGATAAAAGCAATCATTATAATTGGTATTGTAAGCCATTTAAAAGATTAAAAGAAACACAATTTATGTCAATATTAGCTGAACCAAACGGGGTAACATGGTTCGCAGGTTCTGAAGGAGCAATTTCATACAACAAAAATATTTTGCAAACATTCGACAAACCTTTTAAAGCAATTATAAACTATATAATCTCCAATAAGGATACTATTTTTTTTGGAGAATATTACAATATAAGTTCCGACAAATTTACTTCCAAAAGCCTAAATGTCTTGAGTTTAATACAAAACGAAAACCAAAAATCAGAATTACCATTTCAAAATAATAATTTAGCAATATTATTCGGGGCAACGAGTTTCATTACCTCTGAAAACAATACATACAGTTATTACTTAGAGGGTAATGATGAGGAATGGAGTGATTGGAGCAAAAAAAATGAAAAATACTATACCAATTTAACCGAAGGAAAATACATTTTTCATTTAAGAGCCAAAGACATTTTTGAAAACACTAGCGAAGTTATCACTTATGAATTTACCATCTTACCTCCTTGGTACAGAACAATTATAGCCTATATACTTTACATTATTTCGGGTATTGTAGCCGTTTATTTAATTGTAAAATTTTACACAAAATCTTTGAAAAGAATTATTGATTCTCAAACTTCTGAACTACGCCAACAAAATAAAGAAATTGAGCATAAAAACAAAGAAATTACCGACAGTATTTTTTATGCAAAAAAAATTCAGGAAGCAATTATGCCAAGTGCAGCTTATATCTCAGAATTGTACTCCGAAAGTTTTGTATTGTTTAAACCAAAAGATATTGTAAGCGGGGATTTTTATTGGGCAACGCAAAAAGGTAATAATGTACTTTTAGCCGCAGCCGATTGTACTGGACATGGTGTACCAGGTGCATTTATGAGCATGCTTGGTAATGATAATTTGAATGAAGTTATCATTGATAGAAATACCATTGAACCGAGTAAGATTTTGGAAGGTGCACGCATTGGTATCATAAAAGCATTGAAACAAAAGGGCGAAAGCGGCGAAAATAAAGACGGTATGGATATATCAATGATTGCATTTGATAAGGACACTAGCATTTTACAATATGCAGGTGCAAATAATCCGTTGTACATAATCCGTAATAATTCCAAAAAGAAATTTTCGGGGTACGATTATAACCTCGTAAAAGAAAAATACTCATTGCTTGAAATTAAAGGTAATAAATTCCCTGTTGGTATTTATATCAATAATGAGTTGCCACCCTTCACCAATCACTCTTTGCAACTTGAAACTGGAGACTCAATTTATGTTTTTAGTGATGGCTATGCTGACCAATTTGGAGGCAAAAACGGTAAGAAATTCAAGTATAACCAGTTGAAAGAAATTTTACTTTCAATTCAAGATATGCCTATGAAACAGCAATATGAAGTACTATTAAGTTCATTTGAAAAATGGAGAGGAAATTTAGAACAAGTTGACGATGTTCTTTTAATAGGATTGAAAGTTTAATCTATTATGCACATAATTTATTTTAACTTTTTGATTAAATAAATCATAAAACGAATCATAAATATTTGGTTAATATTGCCGTCCTAAAATTTGAAGAATTACAAACAAATAATACTATATAAAATGATAACTATAGGACAAAAAGCACCAGAATTTACATTGCCTGATACTGAAAAAAACATGCAAACACTATCTACTTTTGAAGGTAAAAATGTATTGCTATTATTTTACCCATTTGCATTTACAGGCACTTGCACAACCGAACTTTGTAACACCCGCGACGACATTGCCTATTATGATGGAGTAAACGCTCAAGTATTTGGAATATCAGTAGATTCTCCATTTGCAAACGCAAAGTTTAAAGAAGAGCAAAAAATAAACTTTCCGCTATTAAGTGACTTTAACAAAGATGCAATGACAGCCTACGATTGTAAGTACGAAGTTTTTGCTGCAGGAACAAAAGGTGTAGCAAAACGCAGTGCATTTGTAATTGATAAAAATGGAATTGTACAATACGCCGAAGTATTAGAAAATGCTGGTGAATTGCCAAACTTCGAAGCTATCAAAAACTGCTTAAATATTTTATAATATATATGATTTTATGGAAATGTAATGGTTGAAAGGCTCAGGCTTTTCAACCATTTACTTTTGAAATAGCAGCAAAAGAATCAAATTATACCTTTAAAAATAGTTTCAATTTCTTAATGAATAACCTACAATCCATTATCACATACATCAATAAAATTGATATTGCTGTAATTAAAAAAGGCAAACGAATTTTTGAAAATGAGTATGTTTTTTTTAATGAAAAAAAAGATGGTAAATTATTTTTTAAATGCCATAGCGAAAGTTCTGCTCAGATTTACAATGTTGTAATTCATTTAGAAAATTTATTGCAATCAAATTGCAGTTGTCCTGCTTATGAATATCCGTTTCCGTGCAAACATTTAACTGCTTGTTTTATAAAAACAAAAAATACCGATTTGCTAGAAGAGGATGATTTTATTGACGCTGAAGTGGTAAATGAAATTGCAAAATTTCCGAAACCCGCACTGCTAGTAGACGATAACTGGATCATGTTGCCTCAAACGCGAATTAGTGTGTGGCAATTTTTAAGTCAGTATACTACTCCTGAAAAAAATAGAATTCGTAAAGACGCGCATCCTGCTACAGAGCCGCAGGTGATGCAAAATTTAAAGGATGAAAAGGGAGTTGTTACTATTGATTACATCAATAAAACCGAAACACAAATATTACAATTTAAAGCTGTTGCTAAAAATATTTACACTCATTGCACCTGCGATTTTGAGAGCCATTTCAATTCTTTGTGCAAACATAAAGTAACAGCATTGATGTTTTTTCAAACCCATTATGGCGAAGATTATTTTTTTAGATTACTTGATTTTACTGATGAAAAAAACGCACTGTTAGCTGAATATGGTTTGACATTACAAGATGAGGATGCGCAGAATTTCCAATTCTTATTTCAGAATAACCAAGTAATAATTGAAAGTAAAAATAGTAATATTGTAAAAGCTTCTGACTGGGACTGGTTGAAGCGTACCACCAGAAAAATAAAAGAGAAATCAGTTGCTCAAGTAAAAATCATTGATGCAAATAATTTATCGGATAATATAATTGTTTTAAAACCTTTTGATAGTTATCCAGGTGTTAAATTAGAATTATACCCAGTTGAGCAGGGCACAGTTGCTGAACCCCAAAAGCTTGGTGCAGCGCTGTTGCCAAAGGTTTCGGAAAGCTATATTTCTTTTGAGCAGTTTGTTTGTGAGGAAGCTGAATTTGCCTATAATTTTCACTATCTAGGAATAATTAACTCTTTAGAAAAAGCCAAAGTAGGATTCAATAATTACTATACAAAATCAATGAGTGGCTTGTCTCATTTGTCAATTGAGCAACAAAATTTAGTTGGTATTTTACATCGCGATAGCCTATATAAATTTGCTGATCATCTTAATACAAAAGGCTGTGTTTACTGGGAAAATACAAGTGGTGGACGTATTAACGCATCTAAAATTGAGGTGCTAAAATTTTCAACTTCCAAGGTAAAAATAAAAATTGTTGCAAGCACCGAAAACAGTTTTGTTGCACTTAGTATTGTTGCAATAATTGATGGCGATGTACATAAAATTGAAAACGAAAATATTGTAAGTAATGCATTGCTAAAATTCGGAAATACACTTTATGCTGTAGCAGATGAAAACCATTTTTCAGTAGTATGGGAATTTAAAAATAAACCAAAAGTTCTTCTCCCTGCAAAGGATATGGATATGGTTGTGCATAATTATTTGCAACCACTTAAAAGCATTATAGAAATTGAACTTCCAGCACAGTTTGCACCTGAAACTATCCCTGCCGAGGTGTTTGAGAAAAATATTCGCTTATCTGATTTAGCACCAGATTTTTTATTGATTGAAGCATTCTTTAAATACAATGATATAGATGTATTGCAA
>Ga0209188_1002168_pt1 | contig 14792 bp, 9 predicted proteins | sample C_130625_EF_Meta_FD_187307 | JGI IMG/M metagenome (GOLD analysis project Ga0209188, IMG submission 187307) | Freshwater microbial communities from Lake Croche, Canada to study carbon cycling - C_130625_EF_MetaG (SPAdes) (version 2) | ecosystem: Environmental > Aquatic > Freshwater > Lake | place...
AGGTCGCCCCCGCCTTGAAAGAACGAACCGCAAACACTTTGGCATCTCTCGACACCGTCCACCAAGGCCTCTTTGTTTTTGAAGATCTCAATTGCCACGAACGAAATGCCTACGAGAATTTGAGCGACCAAATCATCGGGAGCCACATTCTGCATCCTTCTCGTCTTACCGATCGTGGCAATTATGTCGTCATTCTGCGCGGCGAGCTGTGGAAACAGTTTTACAAGCGCTACTCGAATGTATGGAAATCGTCCGTGTGCCTGACTCTCGCGCTCAATCATGTGCCTTACTACCGCGGTTATCCTCAACTTTTTCTGGACAAAAAATTGGAATCGAGCATGCGGATGACGACGGGCTCTGCCGCGACGGTAACCGACGCCGTCCGCGAATGGGTGGAGCGCGACATTTTGCAAGAATACCAGGAAGATCCGCGGGTGCATTTGGTGCGCGCTTCCGACGCCGCTGCCAAGACTCACATCAAACCCTTTTGCTTGAAAAACAACATGCAGTTTTTGAATGCAACGAGCGACAACGAAGAAGTGCAGCAAAAAGTAGCGGCGCTATTTCAAGGCGAATCCCTGCAAAATCATGTGGTTGTCGCGGTAGGAAAATTCTGGCGGAACGTCTCCTCGTTTTCCTTCCCCGTGGCTTGGCGGGCTCGGTTGGGAGCGGTGCATGAACTTTTCTCATCCAAATGCGACCCTTCTACCCAGATATTTGGTCTCACCGCGCTCGCGTGTGGGGTCGATTTGTTGGGAGAAAAAGACGCAGAAGATGCGGTTGTTGAAGGTCCCTTTCGCACGATGCTGGAATCGGTGGACAATTTTCTGGAAGTACTCAAGTATCCCAACGACGAAGACGGGGAACCGCGATTGCTGCCAGAAGGACCGTTGGCATCGATCGGCGGAGCTTCGCAAGCCGTGTCGGCCAAAAAACTGACCGCCAAAAAGGGCACGCAGATGCCGTCGCCGTCAGCTACACCCACATTCGTGGCTGAGAAACAACCACACATTATCATTGATTTTGCCAACGACCATGGAGATGAAAACCAAAACCTGGGGGATGCCGTGTCCCTTGCCCACGATTTTCAAGAGATGGATGATTGCGAGGAAGAGGAGGAAGAAGAAGAAGAAGAAGATGATGATCATGATGAAGAGATAGAGGAGTATAATGGAGGAGACGAGGGAGACGAGGGAGACGAGGGATACGAGGGAGACAAGGGAGACCAAGACCAGCAGGATCATAAAGCTGACGTCGACATCATCAATGAACTCAAAACAGAAGAGGAAGATCATTCTGTCCGAGAAGATTTCGAGATGAGGGACGCGTTGGCCAGGGGATATGCAAATGCCATGGCATCAAATCTTGTCGACGAAATATTTGGAGACGACGACGAGGATACCACCAAACCAATCGACCTTATTCCCGTGTCCGCTTCAGCCCCAGCTCCATCCCCAGCCCCATCCCCAGCTCCAGCTCCAGTTCCAGCCCCATCCCCAGCCCCAGTTCCAGTTCCAGCCCCAGATTCTACTTCATATTGTGTTGGATATCGCATTTACGAAAGAGAAGATACTCTGGAAGCTGTTGTCAAGCGTCTGGGCTACATTTTCCACAAACCTCCTCTCACTACCCCGTCCAGACCGTTTGTCGAGTCCTCGTTCAACAAAATCAAGGGCGTGCTTGATCTGGAAATGACCAAGTTTTCCATTGAATCGGCCATTCACGAAAAACGACCCGTCCGTAGCTTACTCAAATATGTTACTTGTTATCGCAATGTTGAAGATCCCTCCTCCATTTGTTTTCTCCTTCCGATCACCGACGAAGTCAACGTCGACTTGTTGTTGCCTTCCGAGATCTCTTTGGAGAAATTCTAGGCCTCTTTATCGAATTTCCGAAAAAAAAATTTGTATTTCATCTATAAAAAGTTTGGAATGTTTGAAAAATAAATTTGTTGAAAAAAATATTTTTAAAAAAAAAATTTCGAAGAAAGGATTCTTTAAAGGTCCTTAAAATGAAAATGAAAAACAAAACAAAAAAACAAATAAAAAATTTTTTTCCATCGACCCTCAAAAGTCAGTAGGGGCCGTTTGCCTTTTTGCTTCACGGGCAAGCTTTTCCGATTGCTGGGCTTTGGCGATGTTATCCGCAGTAGGAGCCCAGTATCCCGTCATCGTTTCAATCACGTGTCGGGTCGTAGAAGAAGTCATGCCTTTGCATTTGCCCTTGTGGCGTTTCCAGTCCGCGCGCTGGCATTGTTTGGAGCAATATCCCACCAATTTGCACGCCGAACAATATTTTAAGGCAGGCGGAGGCGCAAAGAGAACTTCGCGTGTATGCGTTGCGCAATCGGGATTGCCACAATACGGCTGACAACCGCGAATGAGTTTGCAGAATTGTTTCGGATAGAACGAAAACCCATCTTTGCCATTGTCGTCCACCAGCCCCCACGTTATGGCCTTCACCAAACATTCCAAAATTGTCATCTTCACAAACTTGACAAACTTGGTCTTTGCGGCAGGTGCTTTCTCAAACAATGTTTTGAACGGTTCGTCGTTTCCAAACATGGTGACAATCTCTCTCCCTGTTTTGGAATCTTTGCCGATGACTTGCGATTTGATGCCCGCCAAAATATGCGCGATCTTGCCGAGTTCGTGATCTGTCTTGTGGATGAATTTGGGACCGCGCCCCAAATGAGTCGTCGCCATAATGATGTTCGAATAGTTCTCCAATGCATCCATCGTGAGTTTTTGCATCTTGGATTTCTCGGCTTCAGGAGTAGATCGAGCGGATTCGACCATCGGAAGCATCAGCGACTTCCATTCGGATTGCGTCATGCCGTCCTCGTCAAATTCAAGGAGAATTCCTCCATAAGCCATTTCGGCGACAATGAAATCGCGCGACAAAATGCGCAGGCCATCTTCGTCTGTTTCGAAGAAGGTACGTTCAAACAAGAAATCGTTCATATTATAAATCACCATGATGTTTTATTTTTCGGTTTGAGATGATTTAAATTGTGAAAAAAATGATTTGAATGGTTTTCGATTTTTTTTGTCGAATCCTATTTTTTGTTTTTTTTAATTGTTTTGATTTTTTGGATTTCCGCTGTTTTGATTGCGAATTTTGTTGTCAAGGATAAGAGGCAGCGTTGAGGGACGCCACTTTGAAATCGAAATCGCCTTTCTCCTTGACATTGATGTTGGATGGATCCGTCTCTTGTTGTGGTTTTCTTTCTCCGTAATCGTCGGCATCGTCGGACTGGGGCTTCGCCGCTTCCACAGAAAAGTAGCTGTCTTTCGGCAGCATGAAAACAAATCTCTTGACTAAATCGATAACAAACGAGGATGCTCGAAACAAGAGGGGGGGAGTGAAAATTACGAGGAGAGCCAAAAAGATGAATCGCGTCGCGGTCGTCTCCTGATCGGACGTAAATACAACCACCAAGAAAATAAATCCGATTCCCAAATAGACATAATAAACATATTGTGCATAATCAAGCATCGTTTGGGTGGCCTGGTTTTCGTAATAAGACTGGCGGTCGTTGGTTGCGGACGCCTCTTTGTCTTGGTGGATCTTTTTGTCCAGCACGGCAATGTCTCGTCGTAGTAGATTATTCAAGTACTCATTGTTTGATGTGGATCCCGTGACTTCTTCGTATTCATGAATGGCTTTATCCGCTTTTTCTTGATTTACATCAAATTTCGTTTTTATCTGTTTTAAGTTGTCGTCGTCCATTGCAACAAAGGTGTATGGGGAGTGGGGAGTTGGGAGTGGGGAGTTGGGAGTGGGGAGTGGGGAGTTGGGACTGGGCAAAGGCAAGACAAGCGGCAGAGAAAAACTTTTCTATCTTTTCAATCTAGTGTTCTATGCTTTAAAAAATTTTCGCCCGTCAAAACCTACCCATTCCACCTACCTTATTTTAATATGGAAGACACGGCCGAAATGCCTGTAGGACATTGCGACCCACTATTGCCACTCCAGGGATTTCCCGAAGCTCCATCAGGATTGTTTGTATTCACCGATCCCGAAGGAGGCTGCGTGAAAAAGCCCCATTCTTGGTAATTCATGTTGTCGTGCGAATACGCGTAAGCGACTTGGATGCCAATAACGACTCCCGCCACAACAAAAGTGATCATGACGAGAACCATATAAATGGTTTGGGGTAGAAATTTCAAGTAGCATATCAAACTTAAAACGCTAATGACAATACTCGTAATTGCCACCCCTTGCATGATATTCACCCAATCCGTGTACATTTCGCTATAATATTCGTTGATTTCGATTAAACGCAATTTGTTGTTGCTGTCGGTCTGCAACTCGTTATATTGCTTTTTGGTCTCGTTGATGCTGTCTTCAGTTATAGTAATCATCTTTGCGTTGTCTGCAGCCATGCTAGACGCTAATTCAGCACTGGACGCTTCATTCCACGTTTGCTTGTAAAGCGCATCATACAAAATGATTTTGGACTCGGCAATAGCGGCAAGGGCGTCATTGATCTTGGGATCAGAATTTTGCGGGTTTTGTTTCACTGATTCCAAAAGATCTTTTTCGAGCTTCGTCAAACGATCGATTTCGCTCGATATCGTTTCTGAAGGGGTCATGATGAGACCGTGAAAAATGAGATGAAGATGGAGATGGACAGGGAGAGGGAGAGAGGGAGGGACGGGGACGGGGGGGGGAGGAGGGGAGGGGAAGCAAACAAAAGAAAGAACGCAAATAAGGGAAACCCAACTTTTACAAGTGACACAATATAATTTTCATTCTTTCCATTACTTACTTGTTCAGAACCAACATTACTTTGTTGTACTCCACTCTCTTCTTCTCAATATCACTATATCCCTCGGTTTGGGTTACTATGAGTGGCAAAAGCAAAAACCAACGGTCCCGCTTTTGCAAAAGTCTCCAAAACTGGTCGATGGCGAATTTGCTTTTGAGATGCGGTTGTCGCAACAGTTGCCCGACGCCTAAAGAAACATTGGCTATGAGCGTTTCGTAATATGGACGCTGTACAATGTATCCAGTGGTCGTTTGACACGATGAAACGCGGACAGAATGCGCGCAGGATGGCGTCACGCTCTCAATATTGTTGCCCCCGAGCAGAAGAACGTCCCAGGTATCGGTCTCTTTCAAAAATAGGTCGATCTGCTCCCATAATCGGGGCTTGTCAATGAACAAAATATCGTCTTCCACGATCATGACGTGAGGCCAGTCTTCCTGCATCGCCATGCGCAAACATGCCAGGTGACTCAACGAACATCCCAGCGTTCCGAAAGAATGGGCAATGGCCCGAAATCGTTGCGGCTGATAAAATCCTAGCAGAGCCAATTCTCGCTCTACATGTTCCCGTCGATCCCGACGACGATCTAAATTAATATAAAGAACATGTTTTATATCTTGGAAAGATTTTAACATTTTCAATTTCAAAATCCCGTCTTTTGTCTGAAGCTTTTTTTTGGGGGTCCCGCAAAACGAAAAAGTATTTTTTAATTTTTGATTTTTCGATTTTAAAATTATTCGCTTTATTTTTGAAACCCCTTTGGCGACGAAACGAAAACGAAATGCGAATGATTGTCTCTATGACGACGACCCCAACCCGTTTATCCAAAATCGACGTTGTTCTAAAAACGATCTTAGAAGGACAGACGCGTCCGCCAGACAAATTATTGGTGCATTTGCCGAGCACTTTTGCACGAACAGGGGAAACGTATGCGGACCCATTGGGGCTATTTCCTGACTTGACTCGCAACTATCAAGGCGTGTTAGAGTGGGTACGTGGGGGACCCGATTATGGCCCCGTCACAAAATTACAAGGAGCCTTGCAATACCTCGATGACGTCGAAGATGATGAAGACGTATGGATCGTAACGATAGACGACGACATCGCCTATCCACCGTCTCTTTTAGAAACATACGAAAACTTCATTTCCTTGTGGCGCGGTCATTGCCAAACGAACAACACGTTTTTTAGCCCTTGCGCCATCGGTCTCGCTGGTTTCGACTTTACGCCGTCTCGATCGATACAAGACTCGACTATATCTTTTGTCGAAGGCCAAAAATTGGCAAGTGTACTAGAAGGCTACTTGTCCGTATGCTATTCGGCAGACTGCTTTGCCATGAGTATCGGTGAGACTTGTCTTGCCCCCAATCGGCCAGAAGATGTAAAAGCCCCTTTGTCGTGGATACAATACATTCAAACCTGCGTGACAGAGCCTTCTTGCCGATTGAGCGATGATATCCTCATTAGCAACTGGCTTGCTCTCTGCAAATGCCCTCGTCTCGTTTTGGCTCAACCTCATCTGCACAAACATCTACTGTGGGACTCCAATTGCATACTTCCGCATGGATTGCAGCAGGATGCTCTCCACAAAATCGACGATTCTACGGGATTTGGCAATCACAAGCGGTACACTCGGACAAAGCTGGCTCTTCATCAGTGGGGTTGGCTGGCCCCCGACTTAAATCCTGTCTCGCCTCAAGAAGTGGCTCCTGCGACGAGCGATAAGCTTTGTTATGCTTGAGCATATACTCTCGAAAATCTGTGTGTTTGCCTTCAATATCGCTGAATCCTTCGCGTTGCACGACCGTCGCAGGAATCAGAAAATACCATCGATCTCGTTCTTGCAAATGAAACCAAAACCTATCAATACTAAACATTTTTTTGTTCGATGGATCGCGCATTAATTGCTGTACTCCTTGGCGAATATTCGCAATCAATTGATCGTAATAATGGGCTTGAATAATGTATCCTGTTGTTGTCAAGCAATGATGGACTTGGATGCAACAAGATTGCAGAGAAGGATCCGCTGGTGTCTCAAAAGGCATCATATTGTTTCCCGCTATCAAGAGCACATCCCATTGATCTTTGGTCAAGGCGCAACGAAATCGCCCCCATAATTTTTGTAAAATATCAGGATATAAAAATGAAATGTCATCTTCGCAAATAAACACTTGAGGCCAGCGTCGGAGTTTTGCAAGTTGAAGGCATTGCAGGTGACTCAACGAACATCCTGCGGCAGGATTGGAAGCAAGGTATTTTGCTGAAAACCGAAAGGCGGTTTCTCCAATTACGTATCCCAATTTCTCTAATTCGACCTGGACATGGTCCCATCGGTCTGGGCGCCTGTCTAAATTAATACACAAACATGGAATTTCATTCATCACCGCAATGGGACCGTCCACAAAAAGGAATGGAGAAACTTGGGCGAATAATACGAATACTGAATTTCTGATTCAGTTTCTCTTTAAATTGATATTTCCGTGCATATATGCTCGCTCCCTCCCCCCCCCACACACCCAACACCCGATTTTATCTTCTAGGGCGCCCCGCTCGTCCGATTCCCACGCCTGTGGCATTTCGTTTGCCCACTTGTTTGGCGGAAACCACTCCTGCTTTCATCATGGAATGTTGAATTTGCATGAGTTGACGCTGTTGGTGAAGAATATGGGCTTGCGAAGTGGCGGGGTTGGGAGGTGAATTGGATGGATACGATTGAGAGAGAGGATGGGACAATTGCCTGCGACCTCCGCCTCCTCCGCCTCCTCCTCCGCCTATACCATAGGGAGCGTGAAGAAGATTTTGTGGGTGGAGGACGGGACCAGCGGTTGGAGGATTATGACGAAACGGAGTACATTCTCGCAATTCCTCGCTTTGGGCCATGGACTCGGAAAAGGGAGCAATATTTGTCCATTCGCGATTACTGTCATCGACTTCTTCTGCAGGAGATTGAGGACTTTGAAAGAAAGATTGAGGCGAATCTCGCAGGTCATATTTATGGAATTCTTCATTTTCTACACGAGCAGATGTCAAAAAATATGTGACATTGATCATGAAAAACCGATCGTGACCTACGACATATTGGTTGTCCTGAGGATTCAGGGATTCATTTTCTTTGCGAATACTCCATTGAAGATGTTTTAAAGTCGCTAGCCCGTCTACGCCTTTGTCCATGGCTAGCCGCTGGGGATTTCGTTTGCTCACCATTCTCGTAACTCCATCAAAAAACTGGAGGACTTCAGGGCTTCCAGTAGGGAAAAATTGCGACCGATCAATTTGCAAGCCTCTTTGCAAACAACGATTTTGTAGGCAAGCGTCTTCCAAGCCCCATCCCCAATAGTTAGGGAATCCGTTGAGTGCCTCGAAATCGGCTCCACGAATGGAAACGATACCGCCTAAAGCTGTTTCAAACCCGTAGAAATGTTTTACGATTCCTGGATTGGTGGGATAATGAAAGAGGCGATGAAAAGGAACCGTGTCAATATCATGAAATACAAAGGTCATTTCTTTGTAGTGATCTGGATATTTGTTCTTCATTGCAAGGAATCCGATATTCTTCATGGCACCTCGATTGAATTGACGATTGTCGCACTGGTGAACAAAATATACTTCGTATTGAATAGATTGATGCGACTGTTGGATGGAAAGGTTTACTTCATTTAGAGAAGAGTCAGTTTCGTTCATGTCGAGAAGAAAGGACAAATGTCTCGTAAAAAAAAATTTTTGTTCATGACGTTTGCGATACGGGACAATGATTACAAGAGAAGGATGGATCGACATTTATTCTTTTTATTTAACAATTACAAGAAAAAAAAGTATAGCTAGAAATAATAAAAACGAAGGAAGAGAAAAATTAAATAATATATTTATTTATTCTTTGGGTTTTTGAAAAAGACAATTGCGTTGAACGAAAACAAGCCGATGGACGATCGACCAAATGATGATCAGCCAGCACTAGGAAGAAGTGGCGGAGGAGGACATGTAGGAGGAGGAGCACTAGGAAGAATCGATCAACAAGCTGCGCAATTAGACGAATCACATCGGAGAATCGTTCATCCCGACATACTAACGATATTCAACTATCTCGATGAGTTTGTTAAGGATTTGTATGGGGGTTTACAGATGCAAAATGAATTTCGTGATTCTACTAAATTTTTAAAAAGAAGTGGTGAAGTGGATGGAGAAGAAATTGGTAAGGCATTACAAGAAGTCGTGGGAAACCTTATAGCAAAAACTTATGAAACGGAAGACGCTCTAAAGGAAGCTCATGGACAGGAAATCGGTAACTTAAATCACCAAATACACACTTTAAGAGCTAGTCTGGAAACTTTAAATGAAGAACTTCTTAAAGAAGAAAGTCGTAGAGAAACAGCGGAGTTTTTAAATGCAGAAACCAGATCGGAAATAGAAATGGTTCGAGAAATCAGAACGGAATTAGAAATGGTTCGAGAAGAAACAGATACTTTACGTGTCGAATTGCATAAAGCACGGAGTGAGTATCACGCTCTGCGTGGTGAATCTGCTGCCAAGGACCAAACAATAAACGAATTAGCCCAAGTCGTTAGAGATCACCAACAACAAATCATTCAATTAGGAGATGCCATTAAAACCTGGCGGCAGTATAAAGCGGATGCAGACGCTCACATTGCCGAATTACATAGTGCTAATCAAGCATACCGTGACGAGTCTATTGGTCTTATCGGGCAGCGTGATTCTTTAGAACGTGAGCAAGGTTTATTAAGAAATCAGCTTGGTGTATCACAATCAGCTCTAGTACAAGCAGATCAAGATTTGATAGAACAAGAAAGACGGATAGACGCTATAACGCGAGAAAAAGAAGCTGTAAGTCGAGATAATCAATTGAGAATACGCGAGCAGGGACAAAGGATTGAAATCATGATTACCCAAATCGCAGATCTTACTTCTCAAAATTTAAGTTTACAAAGTCAATTAGAGCGTTCTCAAGCCCATGAGATAGCATTACAGAAGTCTATGCCACCTTTAATAGAGGCAAACAAAGAAGTATTGAGGATTCTAGAGGAGAGTAAGAGAACATTGAAAAAAATGATTTCAGATATTGGAGAAGTTTTAGAAGATCAACTAATCGAACATATTTCGGGGGGACATTATGGAGGCGCCGCTCTTGGTGGTGGTGGCGCCGCTCTTAGTAGTGGTCGCGACGATGATGATACTATTAGAGGCCTTGTTGAACTTCTCACAGATAAGGTTGATCGTATGAAAACAGAGCTTATTATCGTGGATGAAGGAAATGGAATTCTTCATGACGAACTTAAAGCAATAGTACTTGATAATCGAGATATTCGGGAAAGTCTCGATTTATTAAGGGCCAGATTTTATACTTTTTTGGATAAACATTATTCAAGAAGGAATCCGATGGGCCAACCCGAATATGGAGATAGGAATGAGAGATTTCTGTCGTATTTACAAGGTCAATTAATTATGTTTCATAATCATAAAACACAAATAGAAGAAAGAGCAAGATTAACTCATGGAGGATTTGGAATGTCAGGAAATGCAGGAGGGGCAAGTAGTAGCTCGGCATCTGCTCATGATTCGGTTCCTTACGGACCTCAATCTGAATCTGCGTTGGTTCTTTACAGACATAATCCTGATCATGGGAGCGGAATACCTAGAGAACCTAGAGGATTTATTCATTCTTTTGATCCGAATCATGATCAATCTTGGTTATCTCGTCACGTTTTTCCTCGTGGACCACAAATTATACCTAGAGGGTCCGTGGATTCTCATAATTGGCAAATGATTCCAGCGGCAGGAGGAGGAGGTGCGGCTCCCCTCAGAATAGGAAACGGTGCGGATCCCCTCAGAATAGGAAACGGTGCGGATCCCCTCAGAATAGGAAACGGTGCGGCTCCCCTCGGAATAGGAAACGGTGCGGCTCCCCTCGGAATAGGAAACGGTGCGGTTCCCCTCGGAATAGGAAACGGTGCGGCTCCCCTCGGAATAGGAATCGGTGCGGCAGGAGGTGGAGGAGGTGGAGGAGGTGGAGGAGGTGCGGCGGCAGGGGCTCCCCCCAGAAGAAGATTTTATGCCCAGCATTTTTCCATTTTCGCAATCATTTTTGCAATTACCATGGCTTATGTTGCAAATATTAAGTTTGTGATTCTCGAAAATAGTAGCAATCAATCCCTAATCACCGCGAATGAAATATTTGCAGGAATAATGTATGAGGCATCCGTTTCAGATGACTTTTTCATCAGTCAGGCTCCTGAATCAATTCAGCAAGTACGAAGCTTCGTCGAAGCATCGATGCCAATATTTAGATCTATGTTTCGGCTCAATGCTATTGGTATGGATAGAGAAGTCCTTGTCACGAGAGGGAATGCAATGACCAATCAAATCGGAATGATTACATTTTTTACACGGTCACGACTTACTTATGAGATTACCCAAGCATTCGTGACTGAATTTATACGTCAAAATGTACTAGGTTACAATGAATTTATTGCAATCTTTACGAATTTCACAACGGATATAGGAACACCCCTTTTCAGTAATTTCACATATAAAAATCGTACAAGTTACCAAACAATTGAAACTATGGTAGAACAAGTTAAGAATGGAACGAATGTGTCGACCTCGCTTATATCCGAGTTTTTAGTACCTTTAAATTCTTTCACTCCTTACGAGCGTTTAGAGGCGCTTTATCGTTTTTCAAAAAAACTGTTTTACAAAATTCCGTCCCTTAACACATCCGATGCCTCAATAGCCTTTTCTGATACTACTATTTTTTTCCAATTATTTCTGCTCTATTTGGAATATTTAGTAAGTCGAGATACAGAACGCCTAACTTTTTTAGAGACACAAATGAAACAATTGTTTGAGAATATTTCACGTGAATCTCAAAATGAATTTTTCGAAGTCAATAAGAAATCGTTCAACGGGGGTAAGCGTCGAAAAGGTAAAATGACCCGCATTCGTCAAATGAAACAAAGGCCATTGCGAAGAACCCGAAAGGGTAGAAAGTATAGAATATCAAAGAAAAGGCGTTATTCGATAAATTAATATCTGTTTACAGTATATAAACACATAATATATATAAATTCATAATTCGAATTCATATTTTTCCACATGTCTGGATTTCAAAGCCCTAATAAACGGGTAAGCCGTGATCCAGAGGATTTTGACAGATTCGCAAGCTTGGAAGACATAGATTTTACTCACTTATCAAAAACAGTTGATTCCATGCACGATACAAATGACATAATCGACGCTTTAGATCGTATGCTAATCCATTATTTTGGTTTTGACTTTTCTGAAGTGAAAAGCCGACTTGATAAAATGATTATTGAGTCTCCGAATTCAGAAAGATTTGTCAGTAAGGTTATGCAAAATTCAGAATTGGATAAAAAAGGAATTGATCCGTCACAAATCGACATTCTTGGAGGTATATTAACAAAAGCATATAATAATAGTCCCTTGGTTAGGAGCGAAGATCGTACTGGAATCGACTCGGTATTGAAAGCTGGTGGCGGTGGTGTATCTGCTGATTCTTTTCCTCGTCCTATCGCTCATGATCAGCCTATTGGAATCATAGGCGCCGCTGGTAGGTATCCGTCAGATGCGGCAGTCATTTACTTCGCTAGTGGGGATGATCACAAACATGGAATTGCGTCAGTTGCGTCAGATGTGGCAGGCATTGACTCTGCTAGTAGGGATCATCGGTCCGATGGAATTGCGTCAGTTGCGTCAGTTGCGGCAGGCATTGACTCCGCTAGTAGGGATCATCGGTCCGATGGAATTGCGTCAGTTGCGTCAGTTGCGGCAGGCATTGACTCCGCTAGGAGGGATGATGAGCCCGATGGAAATGCGCTAGCCATTGTGTCAAGCAATGCGTCAAGCAATCCGTCAAGCAATCCGTTAGCTGCGCCAGTCGCCGTTGGCGCTAATCATGGCAGAATTGGACGACCTGCTGCAGGAGTATTCATACCACCCAAATTCTTGTTTTTTGCGATATTGATCATTCCCATCATTTCAGTGTATTTTCTTTTATTTCTCCTACCGACAAGTAATCGCAATGCAATCGTAATAATCGAAGGAAAAATGGCTCAAGCAAACGATATTTTGGACGATGCTATATTATTCTTGGAAGGAGTACCATCTAATGATACCCAAGGTGAATTTTTCAATGAACTTAAAAACTTATTGCCTGTCTTTGATTTTCTGAAATCCAAAAATAGAACGGAAATCATGATTGATTCATCAAAATTTCCCGACTTGAAATCCATGCATGGGAAAACGTTTGCCAATACCACGGCTACAAGAATGATTACACAATCAATCGTTCAAAAGTTACGTCAATTAAACATGGTCTCCTTCAATGGTTTTGCATCAACAATGATAGATATTCGTAAAAGTTTGAATGAAGACATAAATCCTGTCAATCTATCTTCCATCTCAGAAATCATCGAATCAAAGTCTCCATCTGATTCTAAAGGCAAAATAAAGGAAAATATCATCGAGGAAAAGATCCCTGCAAGGTCTTATTCAGAACGATTGCGGGTGCTTTATTACTTGTCCAAGAAGGTATATATGCAAAATCCCAAGGATGTCAGAGGTTTAATAGAAAGTACGAATCTCTTTATTATCTATTCCAAATATGCCGAATATTTAAATAGATTGCACACTGAGCCAGATAATCGTTCGCGAAGGCTAAAATTAAACGAATTATACGAAGCAATGAAATTATGTTTTTCTAATTTATCAGAAGAAACAAAAGAATTATTGACTCATTTTTTGCAAAGCAAAGATCTTTCCGATGCTCCTTCCCATCTTGGTGGTAAACGTCGTACAAGACGATATAGAAGACAAGCAATCAAAAGAACAAAATTCATCAGAACCCAAAAGAGGAAAAACCGCTTTAAATTTCGGAAAACACGAAGACGATAAAAGCAAAGCAAAAACCGATTTTCATAAATGCAATAATTTTCGAACCAGTTCTCGTTTTGCCTCTTTTTCTTTTTGTAATGATTCACGAATTTTCATTTCGTCATGGGAAATGGTCATTGAAGATTCCATTTTCTCCTTATCAATATGAGCAGAACTTTTCTTCACTTGATCGCTCTTTAATGTTTTTTTTTCACGCAATTTTTCACGTGTCAGCATGAGAGCGTCGCACATAACAGGCGATTTTCCTTTTCGGAATTTCATTATTTTCGCATTTTTGGTCTCTAGCAGCAAAAACCGCATTTCTTCATTTTGCCCGAATTTGGCCTCGTAAGCCATGGGCAACATCTTATCCAAAAACACCGAACAGGCTCGCTTATCGATGGCAATATCGACGGGACGGATCCTCCTCCCCTTGAATTCTCCACTAGCGCTTCCAGCCGCCCGTGCGAGATCTATTTGTTTTGACAAAGGAGTCGCCGACTCGGCCGTAAAAAGCAAATAGTATGTGGGATTCGTGGTTTTGAATTTGCTCGCTTGACAAAAATGAAATACACTATTCCAGTAGTGGCCGTCGGCCAAAAACGGTTGTTTTAGATCTAGCCATTCGTCATCCAATTTTTGTCTCCACTGTTTCACGGAATGAAGATTGGCAAACGAGAGCATCGTCTGATAGGACATCTTTTCACCCGCTCCATGACCAGGAAGGACATCATCTGTGGCGTGGGCATGAATCTGCAAAACAATATTGTCGTCAAAGAGGTTACGAATACTTGATTCCGACAATTCCTCTTTGTCGCGTTGCTGGATTTGAGCTTTATTGTAAGTCGAAACATTCTTGATCATCGCCTGATTTTGAAACCGTATAAAATCAGGAATGAGAGAGAATAGAGATTTTCCAGTACCTCCTCCTCCTCCTCCTCCTGATGCATTCCCGCAGCAAACGCCTCCCATTTCAAGACACTTTTCAGCAATCAGAACGCGCAAATCATAAGGCAATTCTTCAAAGACGAATATCTGTTTTTTTTTGTACGCGACCAGTTTGTACTCGTGGCCATATTTTTCCAAGAGAATATAAAAATCAGGTTCGAATGAT
>Ga0209188_1002173_pt1 | contig 14773 bp, 15 predicted proteins | sample C_130625_EF_Meta_FD_187307 | JGI IMG/M metagenome (GOLD analysis project Ga0209188, IMG submission 187307) | Freshwater microbial communities from Lake Croche, Canada to study carbon cycling - C_130625_EF_MetaG (SPAdes) (version 2) | ecosystem: Environmental > Aquatic > Freshwater > Lake...
CATGAAATTCATACTTCTGATCAAAAAGGATTACCTTAATTTGTCTCATATCATTAATTTATTTATAGTGTCTAATGTAACACTTTCACTCGGGATTCAACAAGGTTTCACCCTAGGTATTTCCCCCTATATCGCTTTAGCGAAGTTCATATTGACTGATCAGACTGATGATCTCAAAGTCATTACTTTTGGTTATCAAAGTAATGAATCTCTAAAAGTAGACAGCCTTTTTCTGATTTAAATGGGCCATGGGGGGTTCCTGGCGGACGACAGGCATAAGTTCCGGGCTCAAACGAAATGCCACCATTGCCATTCACGTCGTTACCTACAGTTAAATCACCACTCACCAAATAAACCTCTTCCCAGTATTCATGAACAAATGGTGCCGTTGTGTATTCGCCAGGCGCAAACCGAAGATGACGCGTTCTCGAACCAGTACCATTCTTTTCATCTAACTTACCAGCTAATATTTTTTGCTGTATCCCTGCTGGATAACCATGAGGGACTTCCCAACCAGTATCTAAATCCACTTTATGAAATTCTTTCCATTCTTTATCGAGTGCCATATTTATCTCCTTCTGTTAATCAACTATATCTAGTATTTGTGTTCGATACGCATGTCGTATCGATAAGTTTGTCACTGGATCGAATAATTCTATTTCAAATAGCTCGCCACCACCGATCTCTCCAAGAACGGAGTGCGTCCCACAAAACATCGCAGTACCTACGGGTAATTGAGAAGCGCCAGTATATTGAGAGATTAAATCCTGTGGGGTAAGCATACGTCCAAGGGCACCTTCTTGATATAGCTCACGTCTTCCATTTCTTGTAACCCATGAGCGTGTAACCAGTTGATCCCAGTGATCTTTGACAGAGTCTAATGACCAAACTTCTGATGAAATAGGCTTGGGACACATTTGTTTGGAAACGGTAACGCCATAAGCTTCAACTTTGCGATCCGTATGATCAGAACCCAAACCCACAAATAATCCGGTCGGCAAAGAAAAAATGACATACTCAACTTCACCACTCGAATCAGGACCACAGAACTGAAACTCTGATTTTGTGGAAAGTAAATATTCTGCAACACGGTAAAAACACGGTACGGTTTTAGGGCGCGCTACACCTATTGCTTCCAATTCTTTAATGTGGTGCTCTACCGCTTCTCGGTTACGCCCAGTCCAACCAGCAATCACGAGCTGTTCAATATTCGACTGAAACAAATTAGTGCCGCACTTCAAATTAATCAAAGCCATCAATTCTCCCTCTTGTAACTAGTCAATCACCGGTTCTAGTATTTTATTATTTTTCTTCTCTGGTAAACCATATCCCGCCATGAACTGATCCACGATATCTAAGGATCGCTGCCAGTTGTAATTTCGGTAAGAGTGACCCCGCGAAACCATATTGGAACCAGAATAAAACATTTCGTATTGTAAATGACGTGAACCAAATTCTGAACCAATGGCATCCCATGCCAGCTTAAAGAGTTTGACACGCCCAGTACTGTTGGTGACTGGCGATGTTTGTGTTTGAGAAATCAGGTTCGCCATTTCTGTATTGGAAAAGTCATTCACCGAGGAAGGAACCATAATCAATCCCCCACCGGATAACTCTCGAATACTTTGCAAAAATTTTGGATAGAGTTGCTGTGTAAGTACATTGGCTGCATATAAACGCGTCGGGTTCGGAATAAAGTACTCTCCCCTTTGCGAACCAGACACTTCCATTGCCTCTACTAAACCTTCAACCATCGATACCTCTGCCGCCATTTGCCCAAGAGTCTCTACTACTGGTGGAAAATCAATAATACCGTTCGTCTCTGCAATACGTCTAGCGACTCCTAGTAAGAAACGCATCTTGACCGTGAATCTGATCTGACATTGATAATTTTGATACACGTGAGCTGGGGTGGCATGCCACTGTGAAGATATCATTTGCACATTTTTATGCACAAATACACGGTCCCATGGGATTTTGACTTGATCAAAATAGAGCACCGCATCATTCTCATCAAAACGGCTCGATAAAGGATTATCAAAGGTAGAAACACTCGACAACTCATAGGACTTGCGGGACAACATCTTTACACCCTTCGTTGCCAGCGGAATTGCCGCACTAAAGGCTAAATTCTCTTCACCAGGACGCAGTGGTTGTATGCAAGAAATAAAAACTTCATTGGCTAAGGTACATCCAGTTCCTAACATCTTGGCACCATGAATCGTAATACCATGAGCATCTTCATCAACAATCGAAGCAATTAAGTTTTGCGCTTGACCACCCGCGGCCTTACTCTTATCGGCCTGCGGATTAATAATCACATACGTTAGATACAAATCATTGTCACGTGCATAATGAAAGTAATCTGTTAACGCATTGGCACCGCGCTCATCGCTCTGGCGAAAGACATCAATCCCCATATACATACCACTTAATGCAGAGGCAACGTGATCTGGAGACCTTCCTAAAAACCCACAGGACAACTCTGACCATGCTTCTAGTGCCCTACGTCGTGCAATTAAATCCGCTAAATTTTTTGGCAACTGCCAACCACGATTAACGTTGGCGCCAGTTGTCGGTGACTTAAATGTCATTAACTCTTGATGCGCTGGGTTTGCCTGAAAATCGTATAAGCTAGCAATCGATTTAACCGACTCTTTAAATGCAGGATGCGTAATGTGATTCTTCACTAGCTCACCATCAAGAAAGATTTCTCGCTTGTCTTTTAAACTCGCTATGTGTTGTTTTCCGTCTTTAACCATGAAATACTCCCCTCAATATCTTTGCTATTTTTTGATGAATGAACAAACGCTTTTGGATAAAGGCATAAACGCATCTTTACCAGGAATGGTCCGTACGACTTTATAGTAGTCCCAAGGTGTCGTTGCTTCTGTTGGACTTTTAACTTGTACTAAATACATGTCATGAATCATTCTGCCGTCTTCACGTATATAGCCATTTTTAGCAAAAAAATCATTGATAGGCATAGACTTCATTTTTGCCATCACAGTCTCAGTATCTGAGCTCCCTGTGGCTTTAATCGCCTGCAGATAATGCATCATTGATGAGTAAACGCCCGCGTGAACCATCGTGGGCATCCGCTTATGTTTTTCAAAAAACCGTCGTGACCATGCTCTTGTTTGATCGTTTAAATCCCAATAAAACCCAGTGGTCAACAGCATTCCTTGCGCCTTTTTCAGACCCACACTGTGGATATCAGAAATAAAGACATGAAGGCCAGCAATTGTTTGCTTACCGCTGTTGAGTATGCCAAACTCATAGGCTTGATTGACTGCCATGGTCGTATCACCACCAGCATTTGCTAGTGCAATCACCTGAGCATTTGACGATTGCGCTTTGAGCAAAAAGGATGACATGTCAGATGAGTTGGTTGGATGCTTGATAGAGCCTACCACCTGACCACCACCAGCCAAAATAGCGTCTGAGGCATCTTTCTCTAAAGAAGCTCCCAATGCGTAATCGACCGTTAAAAAATACCAAGACTTGAGGTTCTTTTGCATCAAAGCGTTCACGGTATTGGACGTTAATGCATAGGTATCGTATGTGTAATGAACCGTATTACGAGAACAATTCTCATTCGTCAGCCTAGTTGTGCCACCACCTGAGATGAGCACAATTTTATTTTTCTGTTTTGCCACGTCCGCCACAGCGAGTGCAACTCCAGACGGTAATAAATCAACAATGGCATTAACCTTGTCTTCATCAAACCACTCTCGTGCTTTAGCTGAAGCCACATCAGGCTTATTTTGATGATCAGAAGTAACTAACTGGATCGGCTTACCTAATACTGAGCCACCAAAATCTTCAATCGCCATTTGAGCGGCAATCACTGATCCGCGACCACCAATATCAGAAAATAAGGAGGACATATCCGTCATCACTCCAATTTTGACTGGGTCTTTATTCACTTGAGCAATTGAAATACCCATCATATTCAAGCTGATTAAAAACACGATGAGTTTAGGACGAATTCTTGTAATCATGATTTCCCCTCAAAAATTAGTTAAGTAACTATAGTTTTTTTAATATACCCCACAAATAGAATAAAAAAAATACCTTTTTATGGGTGTTTCTACCTAGATTGAACGCCGTAGCTTCAATCTATATCCGAGTAAAATGCTTATTTGTTGATTTCGAAAGCTTATATTGAAAAAACTCTTTAATTCGCCTCTTACTATCTCTAAAAAAGAGTTATTGGATGTCTCGGGTACAACGGATAAGAAATTTCGGCAATTTTTATATGATTTGTCCGTTATTGCAGCGCAACTTGAAGTCGCCAGAGGCTATTTGGCAAGTCACCTAGGGGTTTCTGCCCCGCAATACAATATTCTCATGGTGATAGCCCAATATCAGCATCCAGAGGGGATTAGTCCAAGTGAGGTAGCAAAACACTTACATGTGTCCATTGCCCACATCACGAACGAAATTAAAAAACTGGGTGAATTGGGTTGGGTTGAAATTAATGTTAACCCCCAAGATCGTCGAGCACGTCTTGTAAAAATTCATACGCGTGTAGAAAAACAATTTATCCAACTGGGTAATTATCAAAGAAGTACAAATAACTCCCTTTTTGCAAATTTATCTAAATCTGAATTTCAACAAATGCGCCGCATTTTGACAAAACTCATTGATGATTTTGCGAGTACGATTGAAAAACTTTGAACCGATCTTTCAAGCTTAGCTAACAAAAAGCATCCGACTGCTCAGAGTTTGTATAGAATCATTGATATAACAAGCTATATAAAATAATGAGGAGACAATATGCAAAGCATATTTTTACGTTTCACTTTAAAGTCCATCAGCTGTATCGCCACATTGATGCTTTCTTTCACGGTTTTTTCTCAGGAAAAATTTCCGTCCAAACCCATCACTTTTATCGTCCCTATTGAAGCAGGTTCTGATGGTGATGTTTTAGGTCGCGCTGTCATGGATCGTGTGTCACGAATTCTTGGTCAGCCTGTGATTGTTCTCAATCGGCCAGGTGCGGGAAGCTCTATTGGTTATCGTGAACTCCATCAATCCAAAGCAGATGGCTATACCCTTGGGCTTGCTTCTGCAACGATCATTACCAATAAACTCCAGGGTGTTTCTAATCTTGACCACCATAATTTCACGCAATTTGGGGCAGTGGCAACCTTCTTCCCAATTCTCATTGGCTCGAATAAAAGTACGATCAAGTTCAGTACCGCTCAAGAAGCGATTGCTTTTGCTAAAGCAAATCCCGGAAAAGTTAACTTAGCTACGGCTGGGGTTGGTCAAAGTTGGTGGGTGGGAGCTCAAACCTTTCTCAGCGGCACAAATCTCAGTATGGCAAGTATTCCTGTGACCGGGGCTGGGGCGAATGTTGCCCTACTTGTTGCCGGCGGTCACGCAGAAGTCGGGGTTGCGGGTCTTGCCTCTGCAAGAGCACTATTGGAAGGGGGACAGGTGCGCTTTTTAGCTTCTCTTTCAGAAAATAGAGCGCCGCCTCCTTATGATAAATTTCCGACAGTAAAAGAACTTGGCTACCCTGTGAGCTGGGAGTCTACCAATATCGTGATGGGTCCACCCAATATTCCTAAAGAGATTGTTGCCAAAATTGCCAGCGCACTGGAACAAGCATCTAAGGATCCTGAGTTTATGAAATTTGCGCAGGAGCGTGACGCAAGACCGGACTATATCGCTCCGGATAAAATCCTTTCCACGATGGATCAACGGCGCGAGGTCGTCAAAGAAATTATGGCCAAAGCGGGTCTGCTCAAAGAGGCTAACTAAAAAAAGAGCCTTCTCTTAATCTTTATAAGAGGGATCCATCCGGTCAAGCATACGAATTAAGGCGCGCCACTCGCCTTTCTTCTCTTGATAACCGGGTCGATCAAAACTATTCGCCACTTTTTGGGCAACTTCTGGTGTGGGCATAATAACGGGAGTACCTCCAGCTAAGGCTGCAATTTGTATCTGACAGGCGCGCTCTAAGTAATACATAAAATCAAAGGCTTCACGGACAGTTTTTCCGCAGGTTAATAAGCCGTGATTATGCAAAATCAAAGTCATCTTATCGCCAATATCTGCAACAAGACGTTCACGCTCTTCTAAATTTAATGCCACCCCTTCGTATTCGTGATATCCCACATTACCGGTGAGTCTCATGGCATGTTGTGACAGTGGCAAGAGTCCATGTTGTTGAGCAGAGACTGCTACGCCCGATGCTGTATGGGTGTGCATCACACAAACCACATCGTGTCGTGCACCATGAATAGCGCTATGAATCACAAATCCTGCTTCATTAAAGCCTAATCCTGTTGGATCATCTACGATTTTTCCGTCTAATGTTATTTTTACTAAATTAGAGGCATTTACTTCATCCCACATCAGTCCAAAAGCATTGAGTAAGAAATGGTTTTCGTCTCCAGGTACGCGCGCTGATATATGCGTATAGATTAAATCTGTCATCCGAAAATGTGCCGCAAATCGATAACACGCTGCAAGTTGCACGCGCACATCCCACTCCTCTTGGCTAACTCGTTCTTTGACTGACTGATTTTGCTCTGTCATGCTATCTCCATCTATCTTTTTTTAATGTGTAATGTTTCACACTATTGTATCTGACCTGCTTCACGACATAATTGCTAATTTATCCCTTGGAGCTTGAACGATTTTCTTAGCTGGGCATAAAAAATTACTCTTCATCTGAACATCTATCGAACGAGCGACCCACGCCCTCTATGTTTTAAAAATGGCGCTCTAAATTCTAAATATTTTCGTTAGTTCATCAGAGAAACTATTAAATAAGTTCATGTATTTCATAATGTGAAATGGCAATATGCTAGGCTAGTTATAGGGGTAAAAAACTAGGAGCCTTGAATGACTTTTCAAACATCTGAACAATTTCTGTATCAAGGCAAAAAGTTATTGAGTAATAACTGCCCTCTTGCAATGCACCCGCATACACCAGAATTTTTAACTGTTACTAGTATGTGCAGAAGAGGATATAACGGAACTTGGAGAATTAAAGATGATCAATTATTTTTAATTAAGCTAGATGCCTACATCAAACATCCAACAGCAGTGCATGGCAGAAGTGTCTTGAATTTGGATGATGAGTCTGACGATTTTTGTTTCAAAATTGTTGATGAACCAATGGCAGTTAATGCTAATTTAATTGACGTGTTTCCAGAAGCCAAAGATGGAAAACTATTTGCCGATTGGTTCAGTGGTGATATTAATTTTGGTCAAGGTAAAGGCGAAGATCAAGGGATGGCCAGCGCGTATCCGAAATACCTAACTCTCAGTTTTGAAAAAGGCATCTTAGTTAATGAAATAGTTCGAACCTATGAAGAGGTTTTTCCTCCAAAAACGATGGCACAAAGGATGGAAGCTTTACTAAAGTCTCCCCCAATAAGGATTGGTCTTAGCCGTATTTATAAATCAAAATAATAAGTCCAGTACAGGCTCTCTCCTTTTTTAAGAGTTATTTATATCGATAGATGACTTCAATTACTCACAGGTCTTTATTTGACAATGTTAGAAATATGTGTATAATTTCTAACATGAGCACTTCAAACATGATACGTTCTAGCATTACAGAATTACCCAAAGGAACAGTCTTCTCTAGCGCTGATTTCCTTTCTGTAGGGTCGCGCGCGTCGATAGATCAAACACTCTATCGCATGGTAAACGCTCGTGAAATTGTTCGTATTGCTAGGGGCTTGTATACCGTTGCTGACGAAGTAGATGCCCATACTGTAGCCCTTGCCATTGAGAAAAAAACGGGTGAACGCATTGGTAATGCTCTGTTACATCCATCCTCTTCATCTGCTGTAATGATTCCAACCTCTGGAATATCTCGAACAGTGATTACTGGTAGTCATCAGATTCAGTTTCGCCGTATGAGTCAACGAAAAATCCAGCTTTCCGAAACAGAAAAAGGTCTAGTGTTGCTTGACTTATGGAACCGCGGTATGAAGGATCTTACAACCATCGAAATCAAGCGTGCTACAAGCAATTGGTCACAGACTGAGATTGATGGCTATGCAGCACTGATCCCTGAATGGCTTCGAAGCGCGATTAAGCAAAGCAATGAACAGAGAAAATCCACCAAGCTTGGATTGTCTGGTGCTTATGATTGGTCTAGTACACAAATCAAAGATCATGTTCTCATTAGTAAGGTGCTTGAAAAGCATAAGTTTGAAGATCTGGTTCGTCTGTGCCTTTACTATGGTGTTTCCAGAGTCAAAAGAGTTTTTAGGCAAAGTGAGTTTGATTCCATGACAAGTGCCAGTGTTGCGAGAATGCTCAAGAACATCAGTAAGGGCTTAAGTATAGAAAAAGGAGGTCTTCATGCTTAAGCTTGAATTAATGCCTAAGGCCACGCAAAAGAACTTTGCTCGCCTCAAAGAAGATCCGCGACTAGCCGCTTTTACACTGGTAGGTGGAACCGCCCTAGCGCTGCAAATTGGCCATCGAATCAGCGAAGACTTAGATTTTAATATCTTCGGTCAAGTCCTACCCTCAAAAGATATAGATGCCGTATTAAATGATTTAGCAGCCAGTGGAGTAAAGGTTGAAAGTCTGATCACGCCGGCACAAAAATTACAATTTAAAATCAATACTTCTGAAAATTTAGATAAGTATATCCAAGACTACTTGATTGATGGTGCAAAAGTTACATTTCATTCTCGTAATGAGAGGGACAGACCAAAACATCAGATTGATTTTTTGAAATCAACCCCAAAACTGAGTATTTCAAAAAAAGGCTTCAACATCCTTGCCGTTGATGGGCTTTTTGTCATGAAAAGTATTGTTCTTTATGATCGGATCAAGTCGCGTGATATATATGACTTGCTGGTGTTGACTAGGGATCACGGCTATTCGATTGAGAAAATTCTTGATGCAATAAATACCTACCAACCTTTCAGAGATAAAGATCCCGAACATTTTAAAAGTGCGGTAACTGGAATTATTCCCCTAGATAAACACGATGAGGGTTTTTCTAACATCCATTTAAATGTCAAAATTGAAGACGTATATAAATACTTCATAAAATTAATTAACGAATACGAAGTTAACTTAGTGAAGACATTGAAAAAAAATTAATCCATATGCAAAAAGAGTGGGAGCAAATTAAGCCTGATTTGCTCAGAGGTCCTGGAAGGCCGTTAGGGGACGAAACAAAAGAAAAAATAACATTAGCAAAAACAGTGTATAGCTCCTCGCTTCAGCCATGGGGAGCAGTCAGTACTCTTCCAACTATTAGAGTTTTCCCTAATACTGATACTCTTAACAGATAATTTCTAATATTGTATTTTTAATATTTCTATTATTTTATAAAGAGGTCAATATGGCTGAAATAAAGTTACAGGTGAACGGCAAAAGTTTGTCGCTAATAGCAGATGATGATATCCCATTGCTGTACGCACTTCGCGATGAACTAAATTTTCAAGGGCCTAAATTTGGCTGTGGTTTAGGTCAATGTGGCTCTTGTACTGTCCTAGTCAATAATCAGGCGGTAAGGTCTTGTGTAACTCCTGCGGCTGCAGTTGTTGGACAAAAGATTACCACTTTAGAGGGTCTTGGAACTTCCGCAAAACCAGGAAAATTACAACAAGCCTTCATTGATGAACAAGCAGTTCAATGTGGTTACTGCATCAACGGCATGATCATGACTGCCACTGCGTTTCTAGCGAAGAATAAAAAACCAACCGATGCTCAAATTGCTGAAGCTTTATCTGGCAATTTATGTCGTTGTGGCACACATCAAAGAATCGTAGCGGCTGTGAGACGCTACTTGAACGCTGCTTAAGCTCAGCCTATTTATCCATTAAGGAATCTTTATGAATGCATTTACCCGTCGTGACTTTTTAAAATCTACCGGTTCAGGCTTATTACTTGTCAGCTTTTCTTTTAACGCCCTAGCTGCTTCACAGCCCTCTTTAACACCCGCCAAAAATGTGGATCGTGGTGCACTCGATTCTTGGTTAAGTATTGACAAGAATGGAAAAATCACGGTGTACGCTGGAAAGGTTGATTTAGGAACCGGGGTCAAAACTGCCTTAGCGCAAATCGTATCAGATGAGTTGTATACCCCATTTAATCAGATTGAAATGATCATGGGCGATACGGCCACCACACCTGATCAGTGGCTTACTGGCGCTGCTATATCCATATCCCAAGGTGGTAGTGAATTACGCATCGCTGCTGCTAACGCGCGCGAAGCTTTACTGAAAAAAGGTGCAGCATCCTTGAATCAATCAGTCGATGAGCTGACGCTTAAAGATGGTTTTGTGGTCTCGAAAAATGATCCTAATAAAAAGGTTGCTTTTGGTAATTTAATTGGTGATGGCTTCCAAATTGCCGTTGATCCAAAAGTGAAATTAAAAAATTACAAAGAATACCAAGTGATTGGGAAATCAATTCCGCGGATCGATATTCCAGAAAAAGTAACTGGTGAATTTCCGTACATGCATGACTTCAAATTACCCGGTATGGTCCATGCTCGCGTGATTCGTTCTGACTTCATTGGCGCTAAATTAGAAAGCTTCGATGATAGTGACGCCAAGAAAATCAATGGTTTTTTACAAGTGGTTCGTAAAAATAACTTTTTAGCTGTTGTGGCATCTTCTGAGTGGGCGGCGGTGAAGGCGTCTCGCGCCATAAAAGTGAATTGGTCAAAAGGTGCTGATTTACCTGCCAAAGCAACTGTTTTTGATCACTGGAGAAATTTACCTCTAGCGAAGGAAGATGCTACACAAAAAATAGGTGCTGTTGAGCCAATCTTAAGTAATAGTCCCAAGAAACTTAAAGCAAGTTATAACTTTGCTGTGCAAACACATGCCTCCCTTGGTCCTTCTTGTGCGGTTGCTGATTATAAAGATGGCAAGTTAGTAGCATGGAGCGCATCGCAAGCAACGCACTCGATGCAACATGAGCTGTCTGTTGTCACCAGCTTGCCAAAGGAATCTATTCGTGTGGTTTATCTAGATGGTTCTGGTTGTTATGGTCGTAATGGTCATGAAGATGCAACTGCTGATGCGGCTCTTGTATCCATGGCGATTGGTAAACCCGTTCGCTTACAGTGGATGCGTCATGATGAAACTGCCTTAGCACCAAAAAGCCCGCCAAGAACGATGGATTTTGAGGCGAGTCTGGATGATAAAGGCAATATTAACGCCTGGAAGAGTGATTTTTATATCGCATCCAATGCCATCGCCTTTTTGAAACCGCTCGACTTCCCTCTTCTTGCAGCCAACGATACTGGCATCCCACGTCCAGGTAACTGGGTCGGTTTTTTATTCCAAAACAGTGCCTCTCCTTATGCTTTTCCAAATGCTTTTGTGAATACCAAGCATGTGGCGCAGACTTTTTTACGTTCTTCGCATTTAAGAAGTCCTGGAAGAATTGAAAATAGTTTTGGTAATGAAGCTTTTATGGATGAAATGGCAACTCTTGCCAATACAGACCCAGCTGAGTTTCGCTTAAAACATACCAATGACCCGCGTGCAATTCATGTATTGCGTGCGGTAATGAATCTCTCAAAATGGGATACAACAGCAACATCCTCTAAAGCTAAATCCAAGGGCAATATTGCCAAAGGTCGTGGGATTGCTTATGTGCGCTATAACAATGCAATTACCTACGTAGCTACGGTTGCTGATGTGGAAGTGAATCAACAAACTGGTAAGGTGCGTGTCACTGATTTATATATTGCCCATGATTGCGGTCAAATGATTAACCCTAATGGTGTGGAAAATCAAATCCAAGGTGGCGCAATTCAAACGGTGAGTCGCGTCCTGATGGAGGAAGTTCAGTGGTCTGGTAGTGAAATCAAAAGTGTCGATTGGGTAAGTTATCCTATTATTCGGTTTAATGAAGTGCCTAAAGTCCATACCGTTATGATTGATCAACCTGGTACACCTTCTTGGGGTGCGGGAGAACAAACACCAACGACGATTCCGGCAGCGATTGCCAATGCAATTTATAACGCCATTGGTGTTCGGATGAGAACGGTACCTTTTACTCCGGCCAGTGTTAAACAAGCCATGAAAGAACAACTATCGAAATCAGTCTGATCAATACAAGCTTGTTGGGTAAGCCCCCTACAAGCTTGTGTTCTGGCTTTCATAGTGTGGGTAGATAAAGGACTTTGCCTCTGGCAAGCCGTATTCAGTCATATCTTTTTAATTATCTGTAATGACATGCGTTCTTAAATTTCATATCAATCCTTTATAGTAATATTTAATACATAGGGTCGAATCATGAAATCATTTCTTATAATATGTTTATTATTTGTTGCAAACTTTGCATTTGCTCAAGAAGAAATGATCATTTCTTGCCAAATCCAATCGTATGATTGGAAAAAATACCAAGTTGATCCACAAAAAAGACGCGGTAAAAGCGGCGATCGTGAGACCATCAGCAAAAGTGAGAAAGATTTTCCGAATTCTTTCTTATTTAAAATTGATCCTCAAGGAATCACCCCTCTTGATAGTGCAAGCCCAATTTCGACTATTTATTTTCAGAAAAATAATGAAGTAACTGAATTAAAAAATTCAAATTCAAACTATAAATGGGGTATCAAGCAAACAAGAAAATCCGGTGATCAAGATGCTATCTTGATTAGTCGCGAGGGTGGGAAATTAATTTATACATCCAATTCCGAAAAGCAAGCCGATGGGGATGTCGATGTCTATACAAGCTTAAAACTAGAAGGCTTTTGTAGCGAACAAAATCCAGCAACCAAACAATTACAAGCGATTGCCCCAATCCCACCTGGAAATATTGAGTCTGCCAAATGGGAATTTGTTGGCCATGAGTATCTATTTCGGGATGATGACATTATTGACAATTATGATCGTGATTTTTATTTGGCTAAAAATACGGCGACAACAATCGATAACCAACAACATATGTATCTGTATTTTAATATCGTTAAAACACCAGGTAAGGCTCCAAAAGTATCGGGACAAGTTTATCAATCTGCCCTAGTCTATGGCTACCCAATTTGTCGTCGCGAAATGTTCATACCAAAAGAAATCAAATACTTTACAGCGAAAGATCTAAAAGGTAAGTTGATTGAAACAGAACAGGCTGAATGGAAAAAATACGCGAATAAAAACTTTATTCAGTTAAAGAGTGTTTCTCAAGGAAAGCGCCAAGGTAAAGATATGAATTTATATATTACCTTGTGCAAAAAACCAGTTCAGTAAGCTCGTGCTTGTTTGTTTATATCAACAACTAAAACAATCGATCATGAATGATTGTAATAACCCCTCATCAATGACATTACATCAAAGGCTAATTTGAACTATCATTAGCATGAATTTGCCTAAGATAAAGCCTTTGGTTATACATTCATTCACTAAAGATCATACTAATATAATCTTTTACAGACTCATAAGTACCGGGAAATGATCGATAGGTGGTACAGTTGCCTCTATGAAAACACTTATATTATGTATGGCCCTTCTTTCCCTTGTTGGATGTAGTAAAAATATAGAAAAAGAAAAAATTTCTCTGTCGTGTAAAGGTCTCTTGACGTCAGTTTTAACTCAAAATGACGGATCTACCGTAGAGTCCGTTCCCAAAGAGCTCAACCCTTCAATGACAATCACCTATGTACCTGTATCAAATTCAAAAGACTCTAGTCAATATAGTGATGTATGGCTAATTGAGTCTGATAATCCTGATTTTTCATTTATAACGAACAACCAACGTAGTGAAAATGATGTGAAACATATGTCTGTGGTTGTGGATGAAAAAAATATCCGTGTGAATGGCAGTCATTTAACCAAAGGTCATGATAAAACGGTAAAAGTATTAATTAATCGCGCTTCTGGCGAAATAACAAAGCAAGAAATTAATTTCCTTCCGGAATATACCAACCCGCAAATTTCTGAGTACAAAGGTATTTGTATAAAAAATTAACTCCATAAGAAATTACTTGAACTACCTTACCAGCGCAGCATTTTTAAATCATCCTGTGAAAAATAGCATCGTCAATTTGATCTAAAAAATTTACGGTGTTTTAGATTGAAAAACAACTTGCCCACCTACAACAGTCATGAGGGGCTTGATAAACCGAATCTCATCTTCTGGAATGCTTAAATAGTCTTTATCCAAAATAACAAAATCAGCAAGCATATCTTTTGCTATTGTGCCTTTCTTATTCTCCTCCCAAGTAAACCAAGCGCCTCCATGCGTATAGATCTTAAGCGCCTCTTCTCTTGATAGTTTTTGCGTAGGTCTGACCACATCACCTCGCCAATTTTTTCCGGAGATTAACCAATGTAATGAGATAAAAGGCCTATAAGAGGATGACGTAGTGCCATCTGTACCTCCTGCTAATGGAATGCCACTTTGATAGACTGATTTTACCGGTGGGCTATCCATTGCCCTATCACCCCAATTACTCTTCATCAAATCACTTCCTAAAGATTGTCGATTTTGCATTTGTAATCCCATGCCTAACTTCTTCATCCTTGCCATAATCGTAGGGGTGATCTGCTCCGCATGCAAAAAGGTAATCCGCATATCTTTAATTGATGTCTTTTGATCAACCGCCTCCAATGAATCTAGCATATCGTTCATCGTGGTTTCTAGGGTTGCATGAAATTGAAAGTTAATCTTATCAGGCACACCCAAAGCAACGATCTGGCGTAGTTCTTCTTTTGCATCATTACTGATCGGAAATTGTTTAGGAAAATAGCCATCACCTACCGAATTTAAAACACCTTCTCCTAGTCCATTGAGAAGCAACATGTCGTCACTTTTACCT